>JAEEGH010002583.1_pt1 | contig 48718 bp, 44 predicted proteins | sample 9134181 | NCBI WGS metagenome assembly JAEEGH01 (sample SAMN16246544, study PRJNA631951) | gut metagenome | biome: gut microbiome; feature: rumen; material: DP-attached | host: Bos | place: Iran: Karaj | collected 2018-10
CCTAGGTGGGAGTCGATTACAGAGGACAGAATACGGTCAAATTTGTCCAAAACGAAAAATATTCCGCCAAAAGCGCTGATTTTCTCAGATTTTTGTTGTACCTTTGCCATGTCATTGATGATTTTGCATGTCTTGATTTGCAGCACTAAGGTAAGTGAAAAATCTGGCATGGCATAATCCTGAGCAACTTTTTGTTGCTCAGGAACTTATAAAGAAATTTAAACTAAAGTGCTGAGGAATCTAGGATATAGAAACACTTGACGGAAGAGTGGAAAGACTTGCCGCCGCTCCTATCAAGGAAGTCCACCCAGAAGTACTTACTGTTCGGAGCATTTTTTCTTCCCTGACACAGCCCATTCCTTTGACTTGTACGAACATCCCCTAAGATTGAAGTTGTCATGTTCATTTTTGTTTACCGCTCATAATTGGCATTTGACTCTTCGTTGGATGCCTACCATACCACAGTTTTCCTCCTTTGTTGCCGCTGAGGACGGCATCTCTCTCTTATTCATTCTCCTGCTCTTCTCCACTATTTACAACAGAGATTTGGGCTGCTTCTCGTTTGTCGTGGCTTAAGCCTGCTATTTCATCTTCTATTCCACGCCGTACCACTTTGGCTGTTCAATAGATTTCTTACTCGCGCTTTCTCATTTTTCCATTGCAAAGGTCGGGCAAGCGTCATTCTGCAAGGGCACGTTTGCACATTGTCTCGAAAAAGTTTCAAAGATTTTGGGGTGCAGTTGCTCCTGTTTCCAAATTCTCTGCGTCATGCTGATTGAAATTTTTGTCGGCCATCTCTTGACATTTACATTCCTTCTCCTTGCTTCCGGCTGTATGCACTGTAAAAATTAAAAAAGCTAAGTAATTCAATCTTACATTAAACATTCAAAGTTATGGTACACGTTTCATTAGAATCAAAATTAAGCTTCGGCCCAAGCCGTTCACGCCATGAAGTTAGCAGCAATCTCTACAGAGTTGTAGTCAATGGGGAAGATGGAGAATATTACGAATATGATAGCATCGAAGCCAATTCGTTCGCAGAGGCAAGCCGTAAAGGGGAAAATCTCGCTCGTGGTATGGTGGACATCCAGTATATCGAAGTTTATCAAATAGCTTAATCAATTATTCACTATATGTCAAACAATCTAAATTCTACAGTCATGACAACAAACAATTCAATCCTCGTTTCCTGTGTTCGCTCTAACAAGTCCGATAACAATGTATGGGCTGTGTCTGTCCAGGGTGAAGAACAAGTCAAAAGCTATTGCAAGAGTCCTTACAAGGCCATGCGGTATGCTTTCCTCCTGAAGAAGCAGACAGGCTATTACATCTCTGACATTAGCCTCACTCAGCTCTCGCTGGAGATAAAGAGGCTCAAAGAGCTTAAAGAAGCTGCTGCCCTCACTCCTGAGCAGAAGGAGGGCAAGGAGCGCATCGATGAAGCTGTGGAGCAGTTCATCGAAGAGCATAGCGTCGACAATGTCCTCGCTAAGGCTGATGAAGAGAAAGCCAAAGCAAAAGGCAAAGGCAAGCGCAAAGCTTCCCCTAAGAAGAAGGAGAAGGTGGCCGCATAGGTCACTTTCCCACTTCATTCTGGTGCCTGGCTCATTGAGTTAGGCATCTTTTTTTGTGCTTTACATTGTTTAATCTGATAATTTTCGTACCTTTGCACTGGCTTTCGGCTCTTTATGTGTCGTCTGCCACGATGCGTTTTGCCGCTCTGCTCAATACTACCACACATCATTTGACGAGAGGCATAAGCAAATCGCTCGTGTTGTAAATAGATTATTATTTACGGCATGGGTGAATTTCTTATGTGTGTTCTCGTCGGGTGTGGTAGCCCTGAGCAGACACTCATCAGTTTGAAGCCCATGCTTCATTTATTTAGTATGGTTGACGAGATTATCAGAAGAGACGCATGGGTGCTGAATTACTTTTATAACCATAAATCCGCCACATTGAAACAACTCAATGATGCTTGGATGCGGTCAGCACTTTCTATAGATATGAAAGAAAGTTTCCACAGAGAAACATGGTATAACTGCTTCAAGGAAATTGGAAATATCTTCGGCATTGACATCGAGTGTAACCGCAAGACACGTCGATGGGCAATTACCAATCCATCGGCCATAAAGAGTATGGAAATCCAGAACTGGATGCTATCTACTCTGAGCTTCAAGATGCTGATGCAGGAATGCATGAGCTTGAATGAGAGGATTCTACTTGAAGAGTTCCCTTCTGAAAATCATCGTACAGGCCCTATCGTGGAGGCAATGAAGAATCAATGTAAGCTTCAGTTGACTTATAGGAAGTATAATTCCTCTGAAGAAAAATCACACTTGATTGCTCCTTTCTTTATATGTAGCTACAAGCATCGGTTCTATCTGGTCGGCAGAAATGAGAGAAAGAAGATAATGGTCTTTTCTTTCGACCGTATCGTTACACTGGATATTACTTCTGAAAAGTTCCACTTCCCTAAAGGATACTCCGCCAAGAAACATTTTATGTGGAGCTATGGCATCATGCAACCTTCAGAGGGCATGAAGCCTTGTGCTATTACTATTAGAGCTAAAGGGGATGCTCGCTATTATATCGCTGATGTGCCGCTGCATCACACTCAGCAATTAATTAAGGAAACGGAGGACTATGCGGACTTTACTATGACGCTTTATCCGACAAACGACTTTATCGGGGATATCCTACAGCAAGCAGGAAGACTGGAGATTATTTCTCCTGCCTGGCTTCGGGAGAAGATGAAGGATATTACCGAAAGCATGGCGGCCACATACAAGTAGTGTCTTTCCATATTTATTGATTACGACTTACCTTTGCAGAAAATTTATTCTGCAATGCTAAGTCTTGATACCTATACGCTCTCTTCTGCACTGCCGGAGTCGTTTACTGTTAGCACTGACCAAGGCGAGGATTACGTCGATGTGGATGTTGTTCTTGAGGGGGAAGTCATCTATACCACAAGGCTCTACGGCGACGCAAATGGCATCTGCACGTTCTATGAACTGAGGCAGATTGTGGAGCAGAGCATGATTGCACGTAATCTGATTCTGGCTTCATTTGCCTTGACGATTGCACATGAACATGGTGCTGAGGAATATGAAGACAAATACATCATCTTCTCCAGATACAAGAATGCGCAAAGGAACACGCTGGATTTCCTGGAGTCCCATTTCCTCATGTCCCGGGCTGTCTATGTGATGCCACGAAAGGTATTTGGCTCAGTACCGTTCTTTGCTACGGAACAGGAGAACTTCGCGCCTTACCTTGACTGCGTGTTTGAAAAAGACGGTGAGCTGTGTAATTATCGATTGGAGAATCCACTATACCACTATAACAGGCCGTATGTCTATTATATCACACTTTACCCCGAATCCATCAAAGCACGGGTGGATAATGAGGAAGGCGAGGACTGCGGCACGTTGCGTTCCTTTACTGTTCATGCTGGCAGTCGCTCATTAACAGTGTATGTGGTGGATGAAGAGCCTTGCATCCAGTTCTATTTCCGCAACTGCTACAATGCTATAGAAGTGATGCCGGTCTTTGGCACCACAACACTGAAGACGGAAATCAGCCGGAAGGAAGCAGTATCTGGTGATGTCATCGCCTTCTATGACAAGTCTGTGTCCCACAAATGGCAAGTGAAGACTGTGCCGCTGAATCAGGAGGAAGCACGTTGGTACAACGAGTTCCTGGAATCGGACTATGTTTATATGGAATTGAACAATGACTTCAATGACCTGCGCATCCTGATATCGGACATCACATCTGAAATTAGTGACAGTTCCAAGGACTTAGTTCATATCAAATTCTCTTGGAGGTTTGCAGATAACTCTATATGGATAAACGAAGACCGCTTCCCGCAAGTCTTCTCTGCTCCATACAACGATACTTTCAAGTAATATGCAATCCATTCACATTTCTACTGTAAGAAAGATGCTGCAGGCTCCAGAGCCTGTTGACATCAAATGCTGGGCTAAGGACGGACGTATCCTGGTCCTTGACAATGTGCTGCCGCTGCGATACAACTTCTACGAAGGTACGCAGCAGGTGAAGATACTGAAGTCCAATCAGATTAGGACGATTCGGCTCTGCCTTATCTTCGAGATTAACGGGATTCCTGTGTTCCTATAGCGTCTTTTCATAGTCCTGCAAACTGTTATACCTTTGCAGCATGAAAAGAACAACATCCATAGAGAATATCTTCCGACCGCTCGCTGAGCAGTCGGTACAGTCTGCGCTTTCTAACGAGGTGCAGATTGCCGATATTCTCGAATGGGTGCTGGAACAGGTTGGGCCTTCTGAAGTGTGGCAGACTTCGTTCTCCATCAGTGAGGAGTTCCTGCGCCGCCTATACTTCATTACGCGTGGAGGAAAGGCTTCGGCGATTCACCTGGTGCTGGATTTGAAGGCAACTAACAAAACACTGCACCTATGGAGGTTCATAGAGCAGGTGATTTCTGATACAGTTCTCGCGGACAACCACTCGAAGGTGCTGCTCGTGCAGTCAGAGTCAGGGCACAAGGTCTCTATCATCACCTCGCAGAACCTTACCAGAGGCAATCGTAACGAAGCCTATATCATCACTACGGAACCAGCCGTATTCGATAAGTTCCTCCACGAAGTCCAGCAGCTTATCAAATGGCACTCAGTGCCGCTTTCGGAAATAATGTCTAATAAAATCTCGGAACAATGAACTTTTCTAAAGAACAAATTGAAAACATCGAGAAGTGGGCCGGTATATTCATGCCTATCTCGGACATGGCAATTATGATGAACATTCCTTGTGAGATGCTTCGCGACGAAATCCGTAATCGTAATACGGAGGTTTCACTCGCATATCACAGGGGAAAGGCTTCCTCCCGTTTGAAACTGCATCATCAGGAGATGTTGCTGGCACAGGTCGGTTCGCCACTTGCCATTGAGAACGCTCATCGCAATCTCCTCGATATGGAGGATGATGAATAGGAGAAACCTATTCGCATCCTTTTTCAAATAGTAAATTGTAAATCGTCAAATTGTAAATTGCCATCATGCCCTTCCCAGCAGTACAAGACATCGTCAAGACCGATTTCTTCTCCCCTGAAGAAACTCTACGGCAGAACTTTCCTTCGTCCTTAGTGGAGAGGGTGCTGCGCCTCCGTGCGCTTTACAACTGGGTTCTCTCTAACCCCGACTGTAAAGACAAGGAGTTCGTGGATGAAGCCATCTATCGGTACTCCATCAGCAAGACACTTGCCTACGATGACCTCAAAATCATTAAGTCTGTACTGCCCCATATCACTGAGGCCTCTCGCGATTACCACCGCTGGAAGTACAACGAAATGATTCTTGAAACGTACCAGATGGCTAAGAAGCGGAAGGACACGAAGACAATGGAACGGGCGGCCACTTCCTACGCGAAGTTCAACAATGTGAACGTTGAGGACGAACAATCTGTGCCATACGACATGATTGTAGTCCAACCGTTCACTGCTACTTCTGATCCGTCAGTTCTGGGCATCAAGCCCATACCGAACATCGAGAAAGTCATTTCTGATATGATTGCCAAGTACCGCGCTGAGTCGCTTGACATTGACGATATCGAGTACGAGGAAGCGGACATCATTGACGCTTCATTTGAAGAGATTACGGAATCTGATGTTGATACCCCATAAAGCCCATTAAGCCTATAATGCCCATTATGCCTATCTCTAATACAAATTACAATTGGAATGCCACTGCCTTCTTTGAACGGCTGACCAGCTCAAACCGGCTGGCACAGCAGGAGCACTTCACTTTCCTCCGCGTGAGTGGTCTCGAAGGCTTGGAAGAGACATTGCATACACTTCAGCGGACAACCGCTTTCGTGGCAGTGTCGGACATCGCGCAGGGATATACGGAGCTGAATAACACGCCTCACACGCGCCGTGTGAAGACGGTTTTCATCTGTATGCGTCATGCCTTGGATAACATGACAGCAAGGCAGCTGTGTATGGACACGATGCGGGAGCTGTTCCGACAGTTCATGTCGGTGCTCATTCAGGAAAAGACTCGTGTCGAGAGAGAACATATCTATCTCGACCCTCGCATTACCTTCAACGAGATTCCGCAGTATTTCTTCTCCGGCTGCGCTTGTGCCTACTTCCAAGTGGCTACGGATGTCTATACTGATCTCCGCTTCAACTCTGAAGAATGGTCCGAGGACTTAGGTATTACCCAATAAGCCCATTCTGCCCATTAAGCCTATTCCGCCCATCATGATAGAATTCACCGAACAACAAGCCATCGAGGAACGCGCCAAGTATGTTGCCGCTTTCAATGAAACGATGATTAAAATCTGGCAGGAACAGATTACCCTCCTTGATGTCATTGACACAGGGCGATTGCTACAGTCGCCCGTTGCTGTCAGGGCATCTGCAGACGGCAAGATTTCGGAGGTGCATCTGTCCCAGGCTTTCCTCGAATATGGCTTGTGGCAGGATTACGGCACAGGAAAAGAGGTGCCGCGTGGGAACAGTGGCGACCTTGGCAAGCCAAAGGTTCGCAAAGAACGCCACTGGTTCAGCAGGAAATACTTTATGTCAGTGATGAACATTAAAGAGTTCATGTCGGATTCGCTTGGGCGACAGTTCCAGGGCATCATAGCTGAAGCTTTGGACCAAAAAAAGTTTTCAAGGAAACACTAGAATCAGTCAAACATGAAGTCTGGATAAAGTTCCTGGCCGGTATAGAATCTAACTCCAAATGTTTCTTTGAGAAGTTTACGTTCTAAGCTCCATAAGTAATGACATGTTCCTATTCCTGAAAACATGTTTAATGCGGCTTCTAAATCTGTTTCTAAGAGTATTCGCCCTTTATCAATTTTTTCTTGTGATTCCTTTATGGAGCTTGGATCGGAACAAGAAACAAGTTTTTCTTCTTCTCGGTCTATCATATCCAACACATATTGCTTATTTATTGTATTCGTTACCCACGAACTTATTTCTGAATAAGCACTTGTGTTTCTTAACTCTCGCATATAGTCTCTCTTTGCCTTCAAAACTTCAGATAGTTGCTTAGAGTTTGAATATAAAGGCCTGACGATTCCTTTAGAAGCTAAATCATCTAAAATGACCTTTTCCTTCTGGTCAATCTCGTTTGCGACTTTGGCAAAATGAGCTAATTCTATTCTTATCCTCTTTATCTCTTCTTCTGACATAAACTCGAATGATAAATCTTTTCTGCAAAGGTATAAAAAAATCGCATACTGGCTTCTATATTCCAAGTCTTTTTCTGTCTTTTCGTGCATCATTTCTTGTTCATACCTTTGCAGAAAACTTTTAAGGTATGAACTATATTTCTAAAATCATCGAACTGATTACGGCTCTGCGGACTGAAACAAGGCAGGATGCCATAACTCCTGAATCGCTTGGCTCAATCCTTCTTCGCATGGTGAGGGCGCAACAAACTTCCTGGGGTGCCTCACAGCATCCTTTCTATCATATTGAATGTGGTACTAAGAATGGCCGGCTCATTGTGAAGCACCCTACGGATATGATAGAGAAAGGGTATGTGCCGTATTTGCTGCGCTACTCAAAGAAGAAACCGCGCTATCGCCGCCTTTCTAATGTGAATACACGCACATACGGCCCTGTCATGAGGGGATGGCATCTTTTCTATGATGAAAAGAAGCTTCAGATGGCTCCTGATGGTGTCGTGTCCATCGGGAAGAATGTCTGTACAGACAGAGAGCCGGAATGGGTGTATGAGGAGAACTGCCGGAATCTCTTCGGCAACATCCGTACTGTTACCTTCGAGGATAGCTTCAACCATACTTCGCTGATTGGCTTCAAGGTGGGTTTCGGATGCCGGACATATAGAATCAAAAACAACCACCGCTTCCGCTTTGGCATCGTCTTCGGGCCGCCGATGGTTGAGAAAGGCAACCGCTCTCTGAAGTTCTCGGAGTGCGTTTCCAACATCGCGGAGTTCTATGTGAACTTCCACAAAAGGAACGCACAGGAGCTGGGTAATGAAGCGTATAAGATTAGCTACTCCATATAAAAGGACGTGAGCGGCACGAGGCCGCTCATCGTTGGAAGGCCGTGGGCTAAGGCCCAACGACTCGACGGAGTGAGCCAAATACACACGCCCAACTCTTGGTGCAAAGGTACAACAGTTATTCATTTTACCAAAAGACACAACTTTTTCCTTATGAATAAGCATAGAAATAGGCCGCAGATTTGCTACTCTTCCGTGGAACAGATGCCGGAAGCTAAAGGCACTGCCCTCTTCGTTACGGACAGTAGCAAGGTGTTCAAGGATGACATCGACATCTCTCCCGTTACGCTTACCGACGGCACGCAGTACATGCCTTGGGGTGGCGATAATGAAATGCCGTATCACATCCTGGACATGATAGAGAAAGACGAGACGCTTTCCACTTGCCAGATGTTCAATGCTGAAGTCTGCTACGGAGCCGGGCTTTCGTATAATACTGCTGCCTGCTCTACCGAGGTGAAGAACGAGGTGGAGGATTTCCTGCTCACAAATTCCCTGCCGTCTTACTTCCTCGGTGTCTGTCAGGACTTCAAGCATTTCGGCTGGTGTGTCTCTGTCATCATCCTTGACAATGAGGGCAAGCACATCGTGGGCTTGCACCGAAAGGAGGTTTGCTACTGCCGCTTCTCTCCTGCTAAGGAGGACGGGCGCATCGAGTATGTGCTGTATGCCAACTGGAACAAGTCCATTGGCTCTGTTTCTGAGGTGGAGAAGATTCACCTGCTTTCGTTCGATAATCCCTGGGGCGATTTGCAGCAGCGTCTTCAGAAGAAGAATGCACCGCGCAAGTACGCCATTGTGTGCCGTGTGCCGACGCCGGACAGCACGTATTACCCCATCCCATACTATGCTGCACTCTTCAAAGGGAAGTGGTACAACATCAAGCAGCTCATCGGGATGGCAAAGGAGGCGAAGCTGAAGAACTCGGCTCCGCTCAAATATCACATCGAGGTCTCACAGCGCTATTGGGAAGGCATCTTCAAGCGGGAGCGCATCACGGACATCAAGAAGCAGCAGGCGCGTGTCGTTGAGGAGAAGCGGCTCATCATCGATTTCTTGACTGGTGCAGAGAACAGCGGCAAGGCGCTCTTCTCTACGTTCTACATCTCCCCAAACGGCGAGGAACAGCATGACGTGGTCATCAACCGCATTGACGAAAGCAAGGAGGGCGGCGATTGGGCTACAGACATCCAGGAGGCTGTCAACATGATCTGCTTCACCATGCGCGTACACTCTAACCTCGTCGGCTCTGTGCCGGGCAAAGCGCAGACTAACAATAGCGGTTCTGACAAGCGTGAACTTTATACCATTGCTCAGGCGCTTCAAAAGCCGTATCACGATTTGCTCTTTACCGTGCATCGCATCATCATGAAATTCAATCAGTGGAAGAATGCTTACCCTGAATGCCCCTTCATTCAACTGACTACCCTGGACGAGAACAGGGATGCAAAACAGGTAACACCAGATGCGCCTCCTCAGGATTGAGGGAGCGTTTTGCATCCTTGTTCTCTCCGCTGACCGTTACACATCCTGCCCTCTTCCTTCACTGCAATCTACATTGTAGCTTACTCACCGTCTCTGCATTTCTCCGTTTCCACGACAATCTTTCATTTACTTTTTCCTCACAAAGGTAGCTCGGCGGCTCCAGTCAAGGGTTTCCAGATATTTTTCTAAAGAAAGATGATTCCCTTCGGCGTCGGAGCTGCCACTTTCTTTGCAAAATACACGGACATCCTCCCTTGACAACAGGGCCTTTCCCCGTTTTAGCTCTTCATTGTTCGTAAAAAATAAATAAGATTTATGTTTCATCTACAAAATTACAAGACAATGAAAGCAAATGTTCAGATTTCCGCAGTGAAGAAAGAGTTCAAGAATGGTCAGCAAGGCTGGCAAGTGTTTGTTGAAGGCATGGAGGGTAAGCTCCGCTGTGAAATGAATTTCCGCGATGCACTCAAAGCAATTCGGTACAGCTTCCTTCTCTCTAAGAAGTTGAATCTCCAAATCAATGAAATTCAGCTTGCAGCCCTCTCGCTCGATTATCAGCAAGCTAAAGAAGCTGCCAAGGCACAGGTCGCCGAGGCTGTTACTGAGGTAGCGCAGGAAGTGGCCGCTGAAGCAGGTGTTGCAGAACAGGGTGAGCCTTCCGATGAAAAATCGGAGGCTGCCCATGAGTTCGTCAGTTGCTCAATGATGCAGAAGTTCCGTGAAGAACATCCTGATGCTGTTGTCATCGGTCGTAAGGGTTCTGTCTGCGAACAGTTCGGAGAAGATGCTAAGGCTTGCGCTGCCGCTCTCAATAATACGCCGGAAATCCTGTGTGATGGCACACCGTATTTCGTCTTCGATATTGAATATCTTGATGAGTGCATCCAGAAGCTTGTCGCCAGCGGTAAGAAGGTCTGCCTCTGGGACATCTTCAAGGGTGAAGATAACATCAATGAGATAAATGCAAATGTGCAAGCACAGATTGCTCAAAACAAAGTAGAGGATTCGCCTCTCTTCAAGCAGTTCTGCGATTTGAAGAAGAATCACCCCGATGCTCTCCTTCTCTTCCGCACTGGTGATGTTTACAAGTGCTACGAAGAAGATGCTATCAAAGCTGCTGAAGTGCTTTGTCTTACGAACATCGTCGAAGAAGACAAGATCACTGTCGCAAGCTTTCCACACCATTGTTTAGATACGTATTTGCCGCGTCTAATTCGCCACGGAATCCGAGTTGCTATCTGTGATGACATTACGAACTTTGTGAAAAAGCCCTCTAAGAGGCCTACAGAAATTGTGGCTCCAGTACAGCAGGAATTGTTCACCGAAGCGTGAACAGTTCCTGATAATTATATATTATAAATCGAGACTATTGGGATTGAGGAGAAAATCTATCAATCCTATAATAAGGAATCCATTATCATCATGGTATGGCATAATATCGTCACGCAAAACGACAACTCTTTTGAAAGCATCCTTTATTGCCTTCAACGAGGCTTCTTCCTGTGCCTTCTTTTCTTCATCAGGGATGGAAAAAGCAGATTGTATATAATACCGTTGATTGCCTTTGTTCGCTACAAAGTCTATCTCCAGATTGCGGCGCACGCTCTGATTATCCTTGTCTTTCTTCCATGCTTCTATCATCCCGACATCTACTAAAAAACCACGCATACGCAACTCATTATATATCACATTTTCCATGATATGATTCTCTTCCTGCTGACGGAAATTGAGAATGGCACCACGCAGCCCCATATCCATGAAATAGTATTTAGAGCCAGTACCTATATACTTCCGACCTTTCACGTCGTACCGCAAAGACTCTTCTATTAAGAATGCATCCTGAAGATATGATATATAGTCCTTAATGGTGCGGCGTGAAATGATTATGTTCTCCACCGATTGGAATGTATTGCTTATGCGCTGGGCATTCGTTGATGCACCAATGCCTGAGGAAAGTATTTGTACCAATTGGCGCATCCCCTCTGGATTACGCAACTGATTTCGGTCTATGATATCTTTAAGATAGGTCAGCTCGTACAGATTTTGAAGAAACTCTATCTTCTTCTCCCTCTCCTGTATCTGAGCTACCTGAGGCAGACCGCCGAAAGTATAATACTCGCGCCAGGTGAGGGTGCGGTCACCGCCAAGCTCCTCATAGTACTCCGCAAAAGACAAGGGCCATAGCCGTATCTCATCTCCGCGTCCGCGAAATTCCGTTACGACATCTTTGGAAAGGAATTTTGAGTTTGAACCAGATACATACACCTCCAATTGGGAGTTATGCATCAGGCTTAGCAACACCTCAACAAAATCATCTACCAGTTGCACCTCGTCCAATATAACATAGTAGGTACTACCATCCTTTTTCACCCGAGTGTCTATGAAATCAAGCAAAGTATCAGGATTGCGAAGAGGCTTGCTCTTGCGGTCATCAAGTGACAATTCTATGATATGATCGTCGTTTATTCCATGTTCTATAAGGTATTTATGGAATAAGTTAAACAGCAAGAAAGACTTGCCACACCTTCTTCCGCCCGTCACAATCTTAACCATGCCGTTCCCCTGACCGGCAATTAGCTTATCTACATATTTTTGCCTCTTAAATATCATTTTACGTCCGTTTTTTGTGGAAAACCACAGATTTCGGACGCAAATGTACATAAATTATTTGTATTCTTGCAACAAATTGAACTCTTTTTGTTATTTTTCGCTGATTTTATTTTGATTACTATGATTTGAAGGCGCATTGTCCGCCTTGCATTGTCAGGGAGGGCAAAGGCTCTCATCTCCGCTTCCAACCCTCTTCCGCTTAACTTCCAGCATGGGGCGATGCTCAGTTCCACTCCTATGCTGCCATTTCGTGCCGTGCCTGAATTACTATCCTCTTCTGTGCTCACACAGGCGATTAACGATTGGCTGTGCCTATCCTCAGGCCACTGCTTGAAAGGATTTCCATTACATCCTGCCATTGCTTCGTTCCCTTCAAGTGCCTGGCTTCTACCGCTCATTCTCTTTTCTCCTTGCTTTCCACCTTCGGTTTGTCTGTTTCACCACTGCTCGGACTGACATAGCTCCTTCTCTTCCACGCACTCCATTTTGCCATTTGTGTCCACGCCCGTAGGTAAGGGGGAAACATTCCCCGCCCTTGTCGCTCATTCCCTTTCTCGGCTCCTACGCTGGCACATTGCTTCACCTCCATCACTTTGTCGAGGGAACACTGGTTCCTTATCGCGGTGCTGCATGAGGTTCATACCTGTCTGCCTATCTTCGGCATGATGCCTCCGTTGGCTTGCTCCAACCCGTCATGCTCTATCTTCTCCATGTCTGCTGATTCATGCTCATGCGCTTTTGCTTCCCTGTGCCGCCATTGCTTGCTTTGTCCTGTAAGACATTGTTTATTTTGTCATACTTTGCACTCGCCTCATTTTTACTTTGCAAAGGTAGCCAAGCCCGTGCCCTGCAAGTACCATTCATCCTTCATTATTAGCGCACTTTTTTCAAAATCTTTTGGGACAAGCCTCAAAACATTTGCTTTGCCCTCTCGGTGAAATAAGTCCTCAATTCCTTGCATCTGCGCACTTTCCACTTTCGGCTCTCGTATTGCACGTAAAAATTAGAGGCTCTTGGCCTACAGTATTAACATTTTAATAAACAAAATTATGAGTACTTACAAGACAAGAAAAGCGCAGGCTAAGAAGGCTGGCGCAGGTGCTAACAGCGAAAGCGCACAAGAGAGAGCATTGAATCTCTTCGCGGACATGATGATCGAGAAGATTGAGTCTATCATGACAGATTGGAGCAAGCCTTGGTTCACGGAGGGCATCGCTTCTTGGCCGAAGAATTTATCTGGCAGATGCTACAATGGCATGAACAGCCTCATGCTTCTGATGCACTGTGAGAAGCAAGGGTACAAGTACCCGGTGTTCTGTACATTCGACAGAGTGATGGGTCTCAATTACAACAAGACATCGGTGGGCAATGTGCCTGCAGTGGATGCCGAGGGGAATAAGCGCCCGGTGGTGTCGGTCAACAAGGGCGAGAAGAGTTTCCCTGTCTTCCTTACCTGCTTTACGGTCGTCGAGAAGGACACAAACAACAAGATTAAGTACGAGGAGTACAGACAGATGTCTGACAGCGAGAAGGAGCATTACAATGTCTATCCGAGTACAGTGGTTTACAATGTCTTCAACATCGATCAGACAAACATGAAGGAGGCAAGGCCTGAGATTTACGAGAAAATCATCAGGGAGAATGGCGGGAAGAAGCACGAGCACAAGGGAGAAATGTTCCATTTCGAAGCGATGGACAGGATGATGGAAGAAAATCGTTGGATTTGTCCTATCAAGCAGCTGCATGGGGATAGTGCTTTCTACAGCATCTCCAAGAAGTTAATCGTGCTCCCAGAGTTCTCACAGTTCAAGGATGGTGAGTCGTTCTACGGCACGGCGTTCCACGAAATGGCCCACAGCACGGGAGCGGAGGAGCATCTGAACAGGCTGAAGCCTGCTGCTTTCGGAAGTCCTGAATACGCTAAAGAGGAATTGGTAGCGGAGTTGACAAGTGCGATGATTTGCCAGTACTGCGGTATGGACAAATACATCAAGGAGGACAGTGCGCCTTATCTCAAATCATGGCTCTCTTCTCTCAAAGAGGAAGCGCAGTTCATCAAGACAATCCTGCTCGATGTCAAGAGAGCATCGGCCATGATTACAAAGGCAATCGAGGATTGTTCCAGTCAGGCAGCACAAGCTGCTTGATTGGTTTCCTCTCTGCCAGAATGCCCGGGGCAATCGCCTCGGGTATTTTTGTGTCTTTCCGTACTGAAAGGAAAAGCGGTATTTTTGCAGCACCAAAAATGATTTTACTATGAGTCTCATTACTTCTAACGAACAGCTTAAAGCACTGCTCCCAAATATCCAGGTAACAGTCACAGGGGAAACACCGCTCATTGACAAACTATCGCCATTTCTCAGCGCAACTGAGAAATGGCTGTCGGATGTCTTCACGTCCCAACCCGTGTTAGACACCATCTGTCAATACGCGGAAGAGAATGCCTTGCGTGCCGCAACCACGCAGGCGGTTGTCTATGAAGCATTCCGGCGTGCTGTCCCGCACTTGGATATTATCCTAACGCCTAACGGATTCGGCATCGTCAGCAACACGAACATTGCACCTGCAAGCAAGGAGCGGATAAACCGCCTCCTTGACTCGCTGCTTGACAACCGGGACGCAGCGCTCTCTCAGGTGCTTTCCTTGCTTCCTGCTGAGTCTGGATGGCTCGGCACGAAACAGGCTCAGTTCTTTGCTGCCACGATGTTCCCGAATATGGAGGTTACGCTCCGCTTTCCGAAACCTTCGGAAGGGCGTTGGAAGCTTTACCTCACTCTTCGGGAAAAGGCTATCGGCATTGAGCAGTTCTTCGCTGCGCAGTACCTATCAGTGGAACTGATGGACGTGCTTCGCTCTGAAGTACAGTCTGGGCAGTACCGCTCAATACTACACCTAAAGGTTTGCCGCATCCTTCAGGCTGTGGAGATTCGTTGCTTAAACAGCACCGACCCCACCGCATGGATGCACTTTGAGCATGGCGCACTCTTTGATCTCGTCAATACCATTCGGGATAATCCTGAAGAGTTTCCTGAATGGCACAGCTCGGCGACTGCAGAACTGTACGCGCCACCCATCTTCGAGAATAAAAAAGAATCAAAAGGCTTTTGGTTCTAAATAAGTGTCTTTTCATGCTTCTGACTTGTTCCGTACCTTTGCGGTATGAAAACAGTCATCGATTTATCTATCCCTAAGTCTTGGCAGGAACTGCCAGACAAAGAACTGCGTTACGTGTTTCGCTTGCTCAATGGCAGCTTCACCATTACGCAGGTAAAAGCAAGATGTCTCTTGCGATGGGCTGGAATGAAGGTCGTCCGTCAGGAGGAGGCACTCTTCATCATGCGTTATAAGAAAAAGGTATTCGCAATCTCCGCACTTCAAATCACTGAGGCCATTTCAAACCTTGAATGGCTCGGCGATTTTCCATCCTATCCTGTACGGCTCTCGCGTATCGGCTTCCACCGTGCAGTAAGGGCGGACTTGCAGAACGTCACCTTCGAAGATTTCCTCACACTTGATAACTTGTATCAGGGGTATCTCCTGACACAGAAGGCCGACCTTCTGCATGACATGGCGCTCATTCTATACCCGGCCCGCTTCATCCGGCTCACTAAAGAAGAAGCAACCTGCATCTTCTATTGGTTCACCTCTGTCAAGAGATACTTCGCTTCGCTCTTCACGCATTTCTTCAGCTCGGCCACTGATGGCGAAGCTTTCGCTCCGTCCTTCAAGCAGCTGCAGGACAATGTCAATACACAGATTCGCGCACTCACAGGCGGCGACATCACGAAGGAACGTGAAGTCTTGCGAATGGACTGTTGGCGTGCGCTCACTGAGCTTGACGCTAAAGCCAAAGATTACGATGAGCTGAAGAAAGCCACCAAAAGTTAATTCTTAACTCTTATTCCTTAATTCTTAATTCACAAAGTCATGGACAAACAATTTACATTGAAATTGCAGGAGTGGTTGAATACTCCTGCTGAAAAGAGAGATCTTGAACTTGGGGCTACGCTCTTGCTCCAGCTCACTAATAACAAGATTCTCTATCGCAACATCAAGAGCAATCTGAAAGCTCATGCTGACTTCATTGAGTTCAAGCTGAAGCGTTATCTCCAGTATCGCCTGCAAGACCTCACCCACGAGGAGGTGAGAGCCATGCAGCTCAAAGTCGATAACATCGCCAGGGAACACGCGCTTGATTCCGAACCAAAGCCTTCGAAGACTCAGGCTCAGGAGTTCAGAGCTGGCAAACGTGCCGACCACGACACGCTGCCTGCTGAGATCCAAGCGCTCTATGTAGAGAATGCTTCGCTCATACAGAAGATGCGTGAACTGCATCTCCAGCTTCGCAATCTCTCTACACAAGCTTCTACATGTCCTGACTCGGACCGCTATCCGTTCCTCAAAGAGATTATCGAACTCGATAAGCGGTATCATCAGAACTGGAAAGCCTACGACAGTTATACTGCCACTTCGGACGCTGCCGGTACTGGAAGCGGTGAAACCGCTCCCACGTCAGCTGCTCAGGTAGAAGCAAAGCACGATGTTAGTCAACAGACGCTTGACGAGACTGCGCGTCTTGAACAGAAGAACATCCTTCGCCAGATAAACCTGGCTAAGGGGCGCTACAAGAAGAATCCTTCAGAGAAACTGAAGGACTCCATCCTCTCGCTATATCAGCAGCTCACCGCTCCATCGGATGCTCTGACTGATGACTTGAAACAGCTGGGCATCCTGTAATACATCATGCCCATTAAGCCCATTATGCCTATTAAGCCTATCACATCATGAAAACATCAGTTAAAATCCAATACTTCATCGCCGTCGCTGCCTTCCTGGCAGCGGTCGGCTTTGGTATTGCTGGCTTCATCGTTCCGCCTCCTGGTGAAGTACATGACTCTGTGCTATATCTCATAGCGCAGTTCCTGTTGCTCACTGCATCTATACTGGGTGTAGGTGCTATGTTCGCTTCACAGAAAATATCGCTGCAGAAGAAACTGCAGCAAATGACTGTTAAAGAAGAAAAGGAGGAGGAACAATGAGAAGCATCAATGAAATCATCGTGCATTGTGCCGACACGCCCGAAGGTCGCGACAATACCGTTGCGGACATCACTCGCTGGCACAAGGACAGAGGATTCCGCACGATAGGATATCACTACGTTATCTATCGCGATGGCAGCATCCATAATGGCCGCCCCATCGAGGAGATTGGCGCTCACTGCAAGGGACACAATGCACATTCTATCGGCATCTGCTACATCGGAGGCAAGTCTGCCGATGGCAAGAAGCACATAGATACGCGCACGCCCGAGCAGAAGGAAGCGCTGCTTTCTCTACTCCGGCAGCTGAAAGCGCGTTATCCCAATGCCCAGATTTACGGACATAGGGATTTCTCTTCTAAGCCTTGCCCGTGTTTCGATGCCAGGTCTGAGTATCGCAGTCTGGCAGTAACCATCCTGCTCGTCCTTTCGTGCCTGCTCTTCTCGTCGTGTCGCACCACGAAGCGAGTAGCGGAAGAAAAGGCTGACAGCGAGGTTTTGCAAACACATTCACAGTCAGTCACTTCTTCCGCTACAGACAAGTTCCTACAGAACATTGTACTTCAAATCGACAGTATCGTATTTACATCGCTGTCTGTGCCGCAGGTGCCACAAGCCGACGATTGCACAGGGCATATCGATTCGGCATGTGACACCAGCGGCTCCAAACCTTGTGCTCCCGAGGCTCGCACAAGAAGTTCCTCAGCTAAAGCCTCAGGCGCAAGCAGGGCTTCACCGCTCAATAACAATCGCGGTACGAAGATTCTCATTAGCGGCATACGCCTCCAGTCAACCACTGCTGACAGCAGCAGTGTAAAGACAGAGGCTTCTTTGGATAGTACGCGACATTCCAGCTATCACTCGAATGTCAAAGCGAAGGAAAAGAAGGTGCCGTCCTTGCGGCTGCACCTGACTCTATCGGCTATAGCTATAATGGTGATTGTAGCAATAGCCTGGTATATCCGTAAACGGCGTTTGTTCCCATAGCATCCTCGCAGTTCCACTACGGCTGGCAGACAAGAATCAGTGCCGGAAGCAAGTGCTGGTTCTCTTCACGGCGAAGAGGATATGAGTCCGCATCACATTCCAGAGGGAAAGAGGTGCGGCCTTTTTCATATCCTGTCCGCTGTGGCTCACTGGCGCACATACTTCAGGCAACATTGCATTGCATTCTGATTATTGTCTGCTCTGCCTCCGCTACTCTTGCTGCTACTGCTGTGGGAACACTATGGGCAAGCCCACGCCTGCCGCTGTGCCGTAACACCTTCCCTTGCTATGGATTGCATCTATACGCAGGGGAAGCCGTCACCGCACATCGGGGTTTACACGCGCACACGCGAGATATAAAATAGGTACGGGCAAGTATGAAAGCCTGGTAGAAAGGTTTTTCTATCAGCTCTTTCATACACGCCCGAAAGCATCTTACCGCACGATGATGACAAAAGGGGCGCGGATTGTTCTGTAACCCTAAAGCCTTTTGCGGAAATCATGTAACCCTTTGCCCTTTTCGGGAGTGGTGGGTGCTTCTGTTGCTATGGCAACCCTAAACCCTTTTGGGAAATCATGTAACCCCTTGCCCTTTTTCGGGAGTGTCGGGGGGCTTCTGTTACTATGGCAACCCTAAAGCCTTTTGGGAAATCAAGTAACCCTTTGCCTTTTTTCGGGCAGTCGTGGCGGCTCATGGCTTTGTCGTAACCTTTAGGCGATTTTTGAAATGATGAGACCTTTGAGGCTGTTTTTACGGAGAGACTTCGGTACATATTCCGCTCGCGACTTCCTTCTCGTCATGGGCAGGCGATACAGGGCGGTCGGGGGGTGTTCTCACGGAAACGAGGGGAAAATGCTTTTTCCCTCGACCCTTTTGTTTTGATATACAGCGCGATAGATTTTTGAGTCCTGGAAAATTTCAAACTTTTCTTTAAGCCTTGATTTTCTAAGGGTTTTTCTAAGAAATAGGGGGGCTTTTTGCGTCTTTTCTTACTTGGTTTTTAAGGGGTACTTTTGCAGCAAATTATTTCTATCTTATGAGTGATTTGACATCTAAGGCAACCGTCGAGTTGCTGATTAACGGACAACAGGCTCAGCAGACATTGGCACAGCTGCGGCAGAATGCGCTCCAGTTAGAGACCGCCATCGCTAAGGCTGCGGCTACTGGCAACAAGAGCGACCTGAAGCGTCTGCGTAAGGAATTGGCTGATACTAAGAGGCAAATAAGGGAAATGGAGTCGGCTACACAGCAGGTAGAGCAGGTTCTTAGGAATTTGGACAAGGCTACGCCCCGTGAGTTGAACAAGACCCTGCAAACGCTGACAAGGCAATTGGAGTACATAGAACGTGGCTCTGATGCTTGGAAGGCTCATGTGGAGAAGATTAAGCTGGTAAAGGCTGAGCTGCGACAGATGAATGCGCAGCTCAGAGACGGGGAAGGCTTCTTTGACCGCATGAATAGGAAAATCAATGAATGGCAGGCTTCTTTGATGGCTGGCATCGCGGCACTCACTGGCTTAATCATGGCTGGACGTAATGCTGTCAAGGCATACGCCGAAATGGACGAGCAGCTTGCCAACACCCGAAAATATACGGGGATGGCTGAGGAAAAGGTGCTTGAACTCAATGAGGCTTTCAAGAAGATGGACACCCGAACTTCCCGTGAGCAACTGAATGAGCTGGCACAGGAAGCTGGACGACTGGGCAAGAACACCCTTGAAGATGTGAAGGGCTATGTGGAAGCGGCTGACATCATCAATGTGGCTTTGGTTGACCTCGGTGAGGGTGCCACTCAGACGATTGCCAAGCTGACAGACATCTTCGGGGTGTCGGAGCTGATGGGGACTCGTGACGCGATGCTGGCAGTGGGTTCTACGGTGAATGTGCTGTCGCAGAACTGTACGGCTTCTAAGCCTTATCTGGTGCAGTTCGCACAACGCATGGCCGGTGTCGGTGCTCAGGCTGACTTGACAATCCCACAGCTGCTTGCCTTCGGTGCTACGCTGGATGCCAATGGTCAGAAGGTGGAGATGTCGGCTTCTGCTCTTGGCAAGCTCACGATGAACTTGTTCCAGAAGCCGAGGGAGATTGCCAAGCAGGTCGGGCTTGATGTGGAGGTGTTTACGGAAACACTCAAAAAGAGCACATACGAGGGCTTGATGATGTTCCTGCAGCGCATTCACGACCTGGGTTCTGAGGATGGCCTCGCTGTCCTGGCTCCTATGTTCAAGGATTTGGGCATGGATGGTGTCCGTATGTCGCAGGTGCTTTCTACACTGGCTGAGCATCTTGACATGGTGAAGTGGGAAACAAAGGAGGCGAACAAGGCTTTCAAGGAGGCTACATCGGCCACAAATGAGTACCAAATCTTCAACAATACGGTGCAGGCCGACCTTGACAAGGCGCGTAAGCGCATCAAGGAACTTGCCATAGAGCTGGGCGAGAAGCTGCTGCCTGTCATGCGTCACGTCTATACTTCCACATCCTTGACGCTTCGGTTCCTCAGTATGACGGTGTCTTTCATATCGGCACATAGGGTTGCGCTTCTCTCGCTCACTGCTGCCATTGTTGCCTACAATGTGGCTGTCAATCTGAGCACAATCAGGCTAAAGGCGCATAATGCCTGGGTAACCATTACGTCTGCTGCTTCTAAGGCATACGCTGTTGTGGTGACGCATCTCAAAACGGCACACCTTGCCCTGCAGGTGGCTATGGCGCGTCTCTCTGGTAATTGGGCCAGGGAGAATCTGCTGATGGGGGAGCTGAAGAAGAATGGAGCTGCATTGACTAATGTGTATGCGCTCCTTGCTGCCGCTGTCATTGCTGCTGGCGTGGCTATCGTGGCTTCTATCAATAGGCAGAGCAAGGCGCAGAAGATGCTTGCTGACATTGAGAAGGAAGCCCGTGAAAATACGACTGAGGATGTCAAACGCATTGAAATCCTCAAGACAGTCATCGAGGATGAAACAGCCAGCATACACAACAGGCGCAAGGCTATCGAAGAGCTGCAATCCATCATCCCTGACTATCATGCCAGCCTTACTGATGAAGGCAAGCTGATAGGTCATAATGCTGAGGTACTGGCTATCTATGTGGAGCAGCTGAAGAACAAAGCCAAGATTGATGCTGCACTGGCTAAGCTGCCTGGTGCTGAGGAAAGGCTTCGGAAGGTGGAGAAAGAGGCTCCTGACAATCTTTGGGATGCTATGGCATACGAGAAGATGGAAGGCCTTTCCGCAGAACAGGCTGCTGGTAAGGCAAACGCTTCGCCTACTGCTTATCGTGTCTTCAAGAAGCGTCTTGAAGAGGCAGATGCAGAGGTGCGCCAGCTTAATGACATCATTGACTCGCTTTCGGCAAAGAATCAGGAACTGTCTGACAAGGCTCACTCTATGACCGCAGGGAATGGCGTTGAAAATGCTGATGGTGGAAATGGTGGCGGTGGCGGCAATGATGATGGTGATGGTGACAAGGCCAATAAGGACAAGTTCCAAAAGGAAAACGAATGGAAGCAGCGTGAAGAGGCTGTCAACCGTATCTCCTATGCTAAAGGCGAAAAGCATTACATTGACTATACCAAGCGGATGCAGGAGATTGAGGTGGAGTATAACAAGAAGAAGCTGGAGCATACGGACCTGACAGAAAATGAACGCCTTTCCATTGAAGCTGCCTATTACGAGGCTCTGAAGAAGCAGTCGCAGCAGGCTGTCAAGACGACTGTCGAGGAGGAGGAAGCTCTCTATAACGAGATGATGGCGGTGCAGAAGCAGCGCTACATCGATGGGGAGGTGTCATATACTGTCTATGAAGAAACCATAGAGCAGATGGAGATTCGACATCTTCATACTATGGCTTCGCTTTACGAGAAAGGTTCCAAGGAGCAGCTTCAGGCACAGAAAAGCCTTCAGGATAAACTCCTTGCCAACCAGCGCAAGCATCAGAAGGAGTATGAAGATGCAGAGAAGAAGCACCAGGAGGCACTTGCCAAGATGAAGGAGAAATACTTCGGAGACAATCCTGCGGAGCGTCGCGAGAAGTACAATACAGATCTTGCATTGCTTCAGGAAGTCTATAACAAGGAGCTTCTTGCGGCTGGTAATAATGCCAAGGAGAAGCTGCGCATAGAAAAGGCTTTCCAAGAGGCACGGATTGCGCTCATGGAACAGTACAACATCGAGGGTGCAGAACTCAATAGGAACTTCCTTCAGCAATGGAACGACGATGTGATGTCATTCCTGGAGTCGGACTTCGGGCAGGCCGTGTCTGGTACGCTTGATGTCCTGGTGTCCGGCATGAGCAGCATCTTCCAGCAGCTGACTACGATTGTGCAGGCTGAGCTTCAGATACAGACAGCTGGCATCGAGAAGAAGTATGAACGGGAGATTTCACTTGCAGAGGGCAACAACTACAAGGTGAAGAAGCTCGAAAAGCAGAAGGAAAAGGAGATTGCCAAAGCCAAGAACGAGGCCAACAAGAAGATGTTTGCCATGCAGGTGATTCAGGCTGTGGCACAGACTGCCACGAATGCCATCAATGCCTATGGTTCTGCTGCGGCAGTTCCTATGATTGGTTACATTCTCGCGCCTATCGCTGCTGCAACGGCTATTGCGGCTGGTATGCTTCAAGTGGCGGCCATCAAGAAGCAACAGCAGGCTTCGGAGGCTCAGGGCTACATGAGTGGTGGTTTCACAAAACAAGGCAAGAAAGATGAAGTGGCTGGCATTGTTCACGCTGGGGAATGGGTGGCTTCGCAAGAGCTGGTCAATAGTCCTGTGGCAAGGCCATTGCTCGAAGCGTTGGACTATGCACAGCAGACAAACACCGTCGGAAAGCTGAATGCGGATGATGTCTCTCGGACGATTACTGCACCTCATGTCATTGCTGACAATGTGGTTAACAGTAAGAATGTGCCGCAGCAGGTCATTGTGCAGAACACGCCTGATAATTCTGATGAGAATGATTTGGCTGAGACGATTAGGCTGCTTCGGGACAGGCTGGATGAGCCGTTCCTGACTGTCAACTCCGTGACGGGAGAGACAGGCATGAAGCAGGCACAGGATGAATATGACAAACTGATTCGTAACAAAACTCCTAAATCGCGTCGCTCATGATAATACTCATTGACAAGAAAAAGGCTGTGCTGAAGAAAGGTACTTCCTTTGACTTCATTGCCGAGAACCATTTCTTTACTGGTGCTGACAGTTATACGCTATCTATTACCTTTCCTATAAAGGGATGCCCTGAAAACATCGCTATATTCGGGCATATCTATCGTAAGGACTTTGATTTTGAGACAGAGCTTTTGGAATGTGAGATACACGACCGCAACTTCCACAAGTACGGCAGTGTGTCGATTGTCTCTGTCTCTGAGTCGGAGGTGAAGACGCAGTTCCTGGAAGGTCGCTCTGCCACGAACTACTATTCCAACATGGATGAAATCTATATCAATGAGATTAGTATGCCATCCCTACGCGACAATGCACATTGGGAGGCTTCTTACTATATGCGCTCATACGGGGAGCAGAAGAGAGGAGGTAGTGGACACTCACCGGAATATCTTGGCTATGTCTGCCCCCCTTGGGTAAACAACACCTCAGGCAACATCCAGAACAAGATGGGTACATACGGCTCTTACTATATCTATTTGGGAGGCGATCCTTCTTATGACCCGTCAATTATTGGGTTTCCGTTCCTCGTTGAAGTCATTAGGCAAGTACTGACAAGGACAGGGCATCCCTGCGACCTCTCGGCCATCGAGAACTCTGCCTGGTCCAATCTTATCGTCTGTCAGGCCTTCCCCTTGAATTGGCAAATGCCTTACATGAATCAAATCCTGCCGCATTGGACGGTGATCGAGTTCCTGGAACAGGTGGAGCTTTTCCTGAATGGCACCTTTGAGCTGGAGCCAAAGACTCAGATGATGACTTTTGTGTTCAACAACGGCGCTATTGCCGACATGGAAGTGGTGACTATCGACAAGGTTATTGACAGTCATTCTGTGGATATAGCAAAGGAGGAGGATGTCAAGGACAGCTATGTCGAGCAGAAGAACTTAGCCTATCAGGATTGCGACCATCAGATGTGGAAGTTCTATTCATGCCCTTGGGCGACATCCCGTATTCCCTTGCATTCCTATACGAACATCGCTTCCATGAAGAGCCAGTTGAACAGTCTCTTGGATTGTGCAGGGCCTTACAACGCATGGCAGTATCGCTACATTCACTACTGCCGTGAGGAAGATACATGCTTTGTGCTGAAATGCGTCGGTACTGCGACGATTAACGGGGTAATTCACCACTACATGCGCATCCAGCCTATCAATATGTTTGGGCCTCGCGTCATGAATGGTGATGACAATGCAGAAGTTGCGGAGCTGGGCATCGTGCCGGCTTGCATCGACCACACGGACGATGCTCATGGGGATATGCTCTTCGTGGAATGTGGTACCCTTGGGGATGATGAGGAGGATGCAGAGGACAGGGACGAAAACCAGACACAGCCGGTGAATACGCTTATCGCTGGGGAGAAGGAGAAGAAGAACGAGTACTTCGATAAGATTTATGTGGCTTTCTGGGATGGCACCTATCTGAAGTACCACCCGAAAATGCCGCACCCGTATGTGGACAAGCATGAAATAAAGCCGGACAACTCATATACTTATAACCAGTATTCAATGCGACTGACCACCACGGAAAGGCCATCCATACGCAGGACTAACTTTTGGGTGAATCAGCGCAGGAAATATACGTTCTCCTTCCTCTCTGATACTGTCCCCGAGGTACGCAGCATCTTCCTCATTCATGGCAAGAGGTATCTGGCAGAAAAGATAACTGCGACATTCTCTGCCGAAACAGGAATGTCGCAGTTGATGAAGATTGTCTGCTACGAGGCTTACAAGTACAACTAACTATCGAATCCTTGAGGCAAAGGACTCTGTGTGCCGTGCTATTGTGGAATGTAAGATGTGAGCATAAATTTGGGTAGTCTTGATATTGGAGTGTCCCAACATTCGGGCTACATTCTCAATTGGTATGTCATACGAGAGAGCCAAGGTTGCAAAGCTGTGACGGGCAACATGCATGGTGAGAGGCTTATTCAGTTTGAGACGACTTTCGATGAGATGTAGGAAGTCATTCGCCTTTTGATTAGATATATGAGGGAGCTCATAGTTATACTTCTCTAGTATCTCCATAGCAGGAGGAAGGATTGGGGTGAAGTAGGTGTTGCCTGTCTTTACACGCTTGCCATCTATATAGGTGAAATCCTTTAACTTCTCTGTCATAGTACGAAAGTCGAAAATCTGAGAGTCGGCATAGCTCAGTCCAGTGTAGGCACAGAATACGAAGAGGTCACGCACACGCTCCTCTTTCTCTGAAAGGTCATCAAGTTTACGGAGCTGTAACAATTCCGATTCTGAAAGTGGACGGCGCTCCTTAGAAGTTCCCTTTGAGAATCTACAGAGAGGATGCTTATAGGGATCACTTTCAATATACCCCAGGAGAAATGCCAGCTGGGTGTACTTCCGTAATGTCTTATGATAGTTGTTAAGGGTGACAAGTGTGCGATTGCATTCACTTTGAAGGAAATCATCGAAAGCTTTTACGTTCTCTGGTGTTAGCTGACTGAAACTGCTGAGTTTCCCAAAACGATGAAGAGCATCAATAGTGACCTTCTTGCGGCGCTTTGTGCCTAACGCTAACTTCTCTTTATCTATTTCTTTATTCATGAATTCAATGAAGCCCTGAGGTGATGATATATTCTTATCCCTTACCTTATTCACAGGTTTGTTTTCAATGCCCAGGTGATTATTGAAATTGGCTACTGATAACTCTTCATCGTTCTTTACCATCTTGTCAAGAACTTGCTGGTAAAGAGCTATCTCCTTCCTGAGTTCGTCACTTTTCTTGTACTGCCTCCATTCTAAAGGATTACAGGAACGCCAAATGACAAACTTGCGCACATTACGTTTGAGGTAGATGCAGATTTCCACATTACCTTCACCTGTTTTTTCCACACGCTTTTTTCGGTCGTAAACCACCGACACAGAATGCTTGGTTTTCATTTTAACTTTCTTTTGCGTGAGAAAAACACTCTAGAATAATGCCTTTCTTCAACTTGTTCTCGAAAATGGAGATTTCATTCTGAATTAAGTCTGAAATCTGAGAATTGGTATCTCATTTTTTGAGATACTGGTATCTCACTGGTATCTCATTTTGTCGAACTATGTCGAAATAAGGAAGTTACGCATATAGTGTCATTCCCACAGGTTTTTTAAACTAATTCTGTGTGATAACGACCAATAAATAAGACACTATATACTTGAATTACAATGCTTTTCCGTTTTTAAGAAACAAACCCCAGTTTTGAGATACTGGGGTTTGATGCCTTAAATTCGCGATCCCATTGGGATGTTTTGGTAACCCGCTTGGGGCTCGAACCCAAGACCCCCACATTAAAAGTGTGATGCTCTACCAACTGAGCTAGCGAGTCAACCTAAATGCAAATTATTCATTTGCGGCTGCAAAGGTACAAAATAAAGTTTAAAGTTTAAAGTTTAAAGTTTATTTTTTTTCTTCTTCCTCTGCTTTTTGTTCTTTATCTGGCTGTTTTTGTATGTCTTTGTCTGTTTCTTTGAGGATAAATCGACGATAATATGAAATAAGTAATGTCGTGAGAGGCAGGGCGATGATAAGGCCGATAATGCCCAGCAAACTGCCCCAAATGGAGAGGCTCAGCAAGATGATGGCTGGGTTCAGACCCATGACGTGCCCCATGATGCGGGGCGTCAGGATAACATCTTGAATGGTTTGCACGACGGCAAAGACGGCGAGGGCACAAAGGATGATGACCCAGAAACTCTGTCCCGTATCGGCTGCCTTCACGAGGGCCAGTATGATGGTGGGAATGAAACCGACAAGCTGCAGATAGGGAATCAGGTTCAAGAGACCGATGAAGAGTCCCAGGCCTATTGCCATCGGGAAGTCGATGATGAGGAAGCCTATGCTGAAGAGGATGCCCACGATGAGTGCGATGAGCGACTGTCCACGGAAGTAAGCATTCATGCCGCTCTTTACGTCGCCAGCCACCATGCTTGCGAATTTCCGCTGGCCGGCAGGAATGAAACGAATCCAGCCGTCGGATATCTTCTCATAATCCATCAGGATGAAGAAAAGATAGAGCAGAACAACCAAGCTTCCCAACAATCCGATGGCAAAGTTGATGGTGCCAGAGAGGAACTCCCAAGCCTTCATAACAAGATTCTCTGCCACATCCATCACGCTGCTGTGCTGCAGGAGTTTCATCAGGGAGTCGTCGCTGGCATAGCTCTGCAGCATGCCTTGGATGTTTGCCATGAACTCGGACGACGCAAAGGTGTCGTGGAAATAGACAGTTATCAGCTTAGCCATTCGGAGACTCTCCTCGATGATAGGCGGCACGACGAGGAAGGCAGCAAGGGTAATGACGGCAAATACGACGAGCAGAGCCACCACGATGCTCAGCACTCTGTATTTCAATCGGCACTTGTTCTGCAGGAAGCATACAAACGGGTAAATCATGTACGCCATAATCCATGCAATGAAGAATGGCAGCAGAACCTTGGAAAGGCGATTGATGAGCAATACAAGTCCTACTGCTATAAGCGCCGCAATAAGCCATCTGACAACGCGGTCGAAGGTAATCTCTTTCTCTAACATTCCTATTCCTCCTCTTTCTTTTCTTTCATGGCTTGGGCGTAGCACTCCCTGCAAAGCGGTTCGTATTCTTGTTTCTCACCAAGAAGGACTTGCTTCTCGCCTGCCACAATGCGATGACTAACGTAGGCCAACGCTCCGCAACGGACACAGATGGCATGCACCTTTGTCACCTCGTCGGCAATGGCAAGGAGTGCTGGCATCGGACCGAACGGCACGCCCTTGAAGTCGAGGTCGAGTCCGGCCACTATCACACGGATGCCTCTGCTTGCAAGTTCATTGCAGACCTCGACGATATGCTCGTCGAAGAACTGTGCCTCGTCAATGCCCACCACATCGCTCTCCTGAGCCATGAGCAGGATGCTTGCAGAGGAATCGACTGGCGTGGAGGGAATGCTGTTGCCCTCATGGCTGACAACCTCTTCCTCACTATAACGGACATCAATGGCCGGCTTGAATATCTCTACCTTTTGCTTGGCGAATTGTGCACGGCGAAGGCGGCGAATGAGTTCCTCCGTCTTACCCGAGAACATCGAGCCACACACGACCTCCACTCTGCCTCTGCGCATCATCTCGCCATTGCTTGAACCAACGTCTTTCATCTTTGTTATGTCTTTTTCAGGGACAAATATACAAAGAAATTAAAAATTAAGAGTTAAGAGTTAAGAAAAATACTAAAAAAGCCAAAAACTATGAACTATGAACTATGAACTATGAACTTTTTTCGTAACTTTGCACCTGCGATAATATATATAATAAGGTATGGGAACGCTTTACTTGGTACCGACTCCTGTCGGCAATCTCGAGGACATCACGATGCGGGCACTCAAGGTGCTGCGCGAGGCTGACCTCATCCTTGCCGAAGACACCAGGACAAGCGGCAACCTGCTGAAGCACTTCGACATCAAGAATGCAATGCTCTCGTACCATAAGTTCAACGAGCATAAGACGGTGGAGAGCATCGTGGAGCGCTTGCTGGCAGGACAGACGATTGCTGTCGTCAGCGATGCTGGTACGCCAGGCATCAGCGACCCAGGCTTCCTCGTCGCACGCGAAGCCATAAAGGCTGGCATAGAAGTCATCACCCTGCCAGGAGCAACAGCCTTCGTGCCGGCACTCGTCAGCAGTGGCTTGCCTTGCGACCGATTCTGCTTCGAGGGCTTCCTGCCTCAGAAGAAAGGACGACAGACGCGGCTTCAAGCCCTTGCAGAAGAAACACGCACCATGATCTTCTACGAGTCGCCGCATCGCATCGTGAGGGCTCTGACGCAGTTCATCGAGGTCTTCGGACCAGACAGACAAGTCAGCGTCTGCCGCGAGATAAGCAAGATACACGAAGAGAGCGTACGCGGCTCGCTTCAGGAAGTCCTCGCGCACTTTACCGAAACAGAGCCTCGTGGCGAGTTCGTGATGGTTGTGGCAGGAAAAGACTCATAAACCGATAAACATCTAAACCTATAAACTAAGGATATGAAAAAGATTCTTTTATTCGTTGCCTGCGCTCTTGGTTTGAGTGCTTGCAACATGACAGGTGGACAACAACAGGATGCAATGCAGCAGGAACGCGATTCCCTGCAACGCATCATCAATGAGAAGGATATGGAACTGGATGACATCTTGGGCGTCTTCAACGAAGTGCAGGAAGGCATCCGCCGTATCAATGAAGCAGAGGGTCGTGTGACGATTGCAGAAAGTAATCCCGAGAGTGCCAGCAGCAAAGATGTCATTCGCGACAACATGGACTTCATTAAGCAAGCCATGCAGCAGAACCGCGACTTGATTGCACAACTGCAGGAGAAGCTCAAGAACAGTAGCATCAAGAACACCAAGATGCAGAAGACCATCGAAAGCCTTCAGGCTCAGATTGACGCACAGTCTGCTCGCATTCAGGAACTCGAGGCAAGCCTTGCAGAGAAGGATGCGCTCATCGAGTCGCAGGGCGAGGCAATTGCCGGACTCAGCAACGATGTGGCTTCGCTGACAGAAGAGAACAAGCAGAAGGCCGAGAAGGTGCAGCAGCAGGACAAAGAACTCAATAGCGCATGGTTCGTCTTCGGCACCAAGAGCGAGCTGAAGGAACAGAAGATTCTGACGAACGGCGATGTCCTCAAAAGCGGCGACTTCAACAAGAACTACTTCACAAAGATTGACATTCGCTACGACAAGGACATCAAGTTCTACAGCAAAAGTGCCCAGCTGCTGTCCTCTCATCCAGCCGGTACATACCAGTTGACAAAAGACAATCAAGGTCAGTACGAACTCCACATCACCGACCCACAGAAGTTCTGGAGCGTCAGCAAGTACCTTGTCGTATTAGTTAAATGAGGACATCGAGGAGCAAGCACTATAATTCATCGCGCTCGTCACTGCCGTTCGAGGACGGCATGACAAGCGTCAAGTACCACAATGTCGTCGATGACTCTCCTGAGACGGCGGTGCTGGTAGGCCTCATCACCCCCAATCAGGACGAGCGCAAGACGACGGAGTACCTCGACGAACTGGAGTTCCTGGCCGAGACAGCAGGGGCCAAGACGGTGCGTCGCTTCACTCAACGTCTAGGCGGTCCTAACAGCGTCACCTACCTTGGCATAGGCAAGTTGCAGGAAATACGTGCTTATATACAGGCCGAAGAGGATGCCGAAAGAGAGATTTCGATGGTCATCTTCGACGATGAACTCTCTGCCAAGCAACTCCGCAACATAGAGAACGAGTTGAAGGTCAAGATACTGGACCGCACGACGCTCATCCTCGACATCTTCGCCATGCGAGCCCAAACGGCGAATGCCAAGACACAAGTCGAGCTGGCACAATACAGATATATGTTGCCTCGACTGCAAAGGCTATGGACGCACCTCGAGCGACAGGGCGGCGGCTCTGGCAGTGGTGGCGGCAAAGGCTCAGTAGGACTGAGAGGTCCTGGTGAGACGCAGCTCGAGATGGACCGTCGTATCATCCTCAACCGCATGAGTCTGCTCAAGCAACGTCTTGCGGAAATCGACAAGCAGAAGACGACGCAACGAGGCAATCGCGGCCGCATGATTCGTGTGGCGCTCGTGGGCTATACTAACGTTGGCAAGAGCACCCTCATGAATCTCCTTTCCAAGAGCGAGGTGTTTGCCGAGAACAAACTCTTCGCCACACTCGACACGACTGTCCGCAAGGTCATCGTCGATAACCTGCCCTTCCTGCTCAGCGATACGGTCGGCTTTATCCGCAAGTTGCCGACCGACCTCGTCGATTCCTTCAAAAGCACGCTCGACGAGGTTCGAGAGGCCGACCTGCTGCTCCATATCGTGGACATCAGTCATCCCGACTTCGAGGACCAGATAAAGGTAGTAGATAAGACGCTGGCCGACTTGGGCTGCAGTGAGAAGCCGCAGATGATTGTCTTCAACAAGATAGACGCCTACACGTGGGAAGAGAAGGATGCCGATGACCTGACGCCTGCGACGGCCCGCAACGTCTCGCTCGACGAACTGATTCACTCTTGGATGTCGAAGCTTGGAGGACAATGCCTCTTCATCTCTGCTCAGGAGAAGACCAACGTCGATACCCTGAAGCAAGTGCTATACAATAAGGTGAGGGAACTGCACGTACAGAAGTATCCCTACAACGATTTCCTGTTCCAACACTACGAGGAGGACCCTCAATAACCCACAGATACACTAATTCATAAACAAGAGATAATGGCTGAATTCAAGTATGCCCCAATGTTCCAGATGGGCGAGGACAAGACGGAATATCGCCTCCTGACGAAGGAAGGCGTGACCGTCAGCGAGTTCGAAGGCAAGGAGATTGTAAAGGTCTCCCCCGAAGCACTGACGCTGTTGGCTCAGCAGGCTTTCCACGATGTGGAGTTCATGTTGCGCCGCGAGCATAACCTGCAAGTTGCACAAATTCTGAAAGACCCCGATGCAAGCGAGAACGACAAGTACGTCGCCCTCCAGTTCCTGCGCAATGCAGAGACGGCATGCAAAGGCATACTGCCTTTCTGCCAAGACACAGGCACGGCTATCATTCACGGCGAGAAAGGCCAGCAGGTCTGGACAGGCTTCGAGGACGAAGAAGCGCTCTCTCGTGGCGTCTTCAACACCTTTACGCAGGACAATCTGCGCTATTCGCAGAATGCTCCCCTCAATATGTACGACGAGGTGAACACGAAGTGCAACCTGCCCGCACAGATTGACATCGAGGCTTGCGAAGGCGCTGAATACCGTTTTGTGATGGTCGCTAAGGGTGGCGGTTCTGCCAACAAGACCTATTTCTACCCCATGACGAAGGCAACGATACAGAACGAAGGCACATTGCTCCCCTTCCTCGTAGAGGAGATGAAGCACCTCGGCACGGCTGCCTGCCCGCCCTACCACATCGCATTCGTCATCGGCGGCACCTCGGCCGAGAAGAACCTGCTGACCGTCAAGCTGGCCAGCATCAAGTACTACGACTCGCTGCCCACCACGGGCGACGAGACGGGACGCGCTTTCCGCGACATCGACCTCGAGAAGAAGCTCCTTGAGGAAGCGCACAAGATTGGTCTTGGTGCACAATTCGGCGGCAAGTACTTGGCTCATGACATCCGCGTCATCCGCCTGCCTCGCCATGGTGCCAGCTGCCCCATCGGCATGGGCGTGAGCTGCTCTGCCGACCGCAATATCAAGGCGAAGATTAACCGCGACGGCATCTGGCTCGAGAAGATGGACGACTGCCCAGGCGAACTCATTCCAGAAGAACTGCGTCTGCCTGGCGAAGGCGGCAAGGGAATCGACATCGACCTTGACAAGGGCATCGATGCCGTTCGTGCTGAACTCAGCAAGTACCCCGTCTCGACACGCGTCAACCTCAGAGGCACCATCATTGTGGCGCGCGACATCGCACACGCCAAACTGAAGGCTCGTCTCGATGCAGGCGAGGGCATGCCGCAGTACTTCAAGGACCATCCCGTGCTCTATGCAGGTCCTGCCAAGACGCCAGCTGGCTATCCTTGCGGCTCGATGGGCCCCACCACAGCAGGCCGAATGGATCCCTATGTCGATGAGTTCCAAGCAAATGGTGGCAGCCTTGTGATGATAGCAAAGGGCAACCGCAGTCAGCAAGTCACCGATGCCTGCAAGAAGCACGGCGGCTTCTACCTCGGCACGATTGGCGGCGTAGCTGCTGTCCTCTCGCAGAGCAGCATCAAGAGCATCGAGTGCGTGGAGTATCCCGAACTCGGCATGGAAGCCATCTGGAAGATAACGGTCGAGGACTTCCCCGCTTTCATCCTCGTGGACGATAAGGGCAACGACTTCTTCAAGCAGCTCAAGCCCTGGTGCCCAGGCTGCAAGTAAGCAGGGACACAACGCCCTATAGGGGAATGCCCAACGCCCTATAGAGGAACAGGCAACGCCCTATAGGGGAATGACTGGCGCCCTATAGGGGAAGAAACAACCCTAAAGATTCCGCTTATATACAAACAGGAGTCCCCACTGATGTGAGGACTCCTGCTTTTATGTATGGACCGTCGTCTTATCTGCGACCACCACGGCTCATGCCACCACCGTGACTGCCGCCGCTGAAGCCTCCGCCGCGAGAACCACCGCCACTGAAGCCGCCACTGCGAGAACCGCTGCCGCTGTAGCTTGAGCCACCTCTGCTCATACCAGAGCCGTAGCCCATGCTGGAGGAACCGCTGCGGCTGCTTCCATAGCCCGACGAACTGCTGCGAGAGGGAGAAGAAGAATAGCTACCACGGCTACTCATGCTGCCACCCATGCGACTGCTGCTCATGTGAGAGATGTCCGAGCGAGTGCTGCTGCCGTCGAAGGAATTGCCACGACTTATGCTGCTGCCGCGTCCAGAACTCGACTCTCCGAAGGAAGAGCGACCAGAGCCGCTGTGAACAACATCAGAACTCATGCCCTCGTGATTGCCACCGCCGTAACGACTGCCGCCACTATGGCTGCCTCCGTCATGACTTCTGCCACCAGGATTCATGCCGCCATCGCTGTGACTGCCGTTGTAGTTGCTGCCGCCATAGTTCGAGCTGCCGCCGCGACTAGAACGACCAGAACCGCTGCCACGATGTCCGTCTATGTCAATATGATAACCGTTGCCATTGATTCTGCGACTACCGTCACGACCGCCACGATAATGTGAGATGCCTCCGCCACGACGACCATCATGATGTGCAACCACACGGCCCATGTCGTGACCCCTGAATCCACCGTTCCAAACCGGACGACGATTTACGTAGTAGCCTCCATAGTGATGTGCACGGCTGTGTCCACCATAGTAGGAAACCCATACAGTCGGGCGGCTGTAGTAGAAGTAGCCACGATTGTAATAACTATAGATAGGGAAGTACCAACCGCCTGCACGCCAAATGATAGGACGCAGGAAGTAGTCGGCTGCTACAAAGAGATTGTACTGCCAGTCGTAAAGTATGCAGCGAAGGTCGCTCATACGATAGCTGTAGTAGCTGCCGTAAAGGTCGGACGGAGAATCAATCCTCAGGAAGTAATCGAGGTTGATCTCGTATGCATCGTTATACTGCTGGTCGTTGAGATTGAGCTCATAGGCCATCTTGTCCGTCAGGTAGAGAGCCTCTGCCTGAGCACGCTCGAAACTCATTGCGCTGACACCCATCCAGGCTGCCATCATCATCAGGGAAAGAACTAACTTTTTCATAGTAGTATTGTTTTATTGTTTGCACTCTTGTTTTTGAATCACAGTGCAAAGGTAAGACATAAAACAACAAGGAATGCAAGGGTTTTCCCTAAACGATAGGGGAATTATCCTAAAAGGCATTCGCCCATAAACTCTTTCCCAAAGGGAAAGCAGGAAGGCTCCTAATCCATACGGTCCCTATAGTCCTCGTATGTATAGGTGCGGAGCGTCTCGCGTGTGCCGTCCTCATGCTCCAGGACAATAGAGGGATGCATGATGCCGTTGAACATTGTGGTCTTGACCGTCGTGTAGTGTATCATGTCCTCGAACACAATCTCCTGTCCCACCTCAAGTGGTTCGGGGAACCTCCAACTGCCCATGTAGTCGCCACTCAAGCAACTGTTGCCGCCCAGCCGATAGATGTTCTGTGCCTTCGCATCAGGCTGTGAGGCAGCCTCGAAAGGCAAGCTCTCGGCTCCACGCACCTCTGGCTGATAAGGCATCTCCAGACAATCGGGCATGTGACAAGTGAAGGAAACATTAAGGATGGCAGTCCGGATGCCATGGTTCTCCACGATATCGACCACCTGAGCCACCAAGGGTCCCGTCTGCCAAGCAAAGGCACTGCCCGGTTCAAGGATGATGTGCAAATGAGGATAGCGCTGGTGCAAACCCTTTAATATATATATAAGGTGTTCCACATCATAGTCCTTGCGCGTCATCAGGTGTCCGCCACCAAGGTTGAGCCACTTCAACTGAGGGAACCAACGACTGAACTTCGCCTCAAGATGCTCCAGTGTGTGCTCCAATGCAGAAGCCGGACTCTCGCAATGACAATGGCAATGGAAACCGTCGATGCCTGCAGGAAGCTGTTCCGGCAATTGCTCGGCGAGCACACCAAACCTGCTGCCTGGTGCACAGGGGTTGTAAAGCTCAGTCTCTATCTCACTGTATTCTGGGTTGACACGAAGCCCACAAGACACAGAATGCTCGGTGAAATGGGTGATTTTTGAAGCGAAACGCTCATATTGCGAAAGGGAATTGAAGGTGACGTGACCACTGCAATGCAGTATCTCGTCGAACTCCTCTTCCTCATAAGCCGGACTATAAGTGTGAGCGAGGGAGCCAAATTCCTCCAACGAAAGCCTGGCCTCGCAGAGACTACTTGCCGTGGTATGACCGATGAAATCGCGGAAAATTGGAAAGGTGCGCCACAAAGCGAAGGCCTTGAAAGCAAGGATTATCTCCACATCGGCTTCGTCGGCAACTCTCTTGATAAGCTGCAGATTGCGACGAAGTAAGTTCTCCTGTACGAGATAATAGGGGCGCATAGGCTATTTAATAAACAAGCTTCACATTATCGACCCAAAGGGTGTTGCCAATAGTGCCGACGTATGCGCCACCATGACTGCTGTCGAACTTCAGGATGATGTGGGTCGGCGTCTCATCCGGTCCTGCCCAACCATCTTCCTGAATAGGCACGTTCTTTCCTTTGCTGTTGAGAGCGTAGAAACTATCACTGCCGCCAGACATCAAGCCCATGCTTTCCTGATAGAAGTTCTCGTGGGTAATGTCTCCATAGTGAATGGTGAAAGACTGCCCCTCCTTCCAGTCGCAGTTCTGGCTGAAACGCTGACGCATCGTACCAATTCGCAAGGCATGAATCCTGCCTTCAGCATCTTCCCAGCGCTTCTGCAACAGACATGTGACTTGTCCCATATCCTTTCCAGCGACCTTCTGGCGCTTGCTGAAGCCCGTCTCACGGATGCGTTCGCCACCTGGCGTGTTGAATTTGTAGTCAAACTTTACTGCTTTTGGCTTCTTGGTGAAGGGAACGCCCATACTCATCTTGCTCATCGGATTGCTCGTGCCAGTGATGGGTTCAATGATACTGCCCAGGAAAAGGCTTCCAGAGGCAAGGGCGCTGATGTTGACCACACCGATAGCTTTGCAGTTGACAAGGTGAGTATAGAGTTTGGCACACTGTCCGCCTTTATGCGTATCGGGATAGACGCTGACATTGGTCTTGACAACACCTGCCACTTTGGCATAGATGTTGCTGCACCCCCAAGGCGAACCGCCTTGATTGGTGTAAGGGCGAGCACCATCGAAAGTGCCTTTCGGACCGACCTCATACAGGGTCTGTGTCTTGCCGCCTACAAGCAGACTCTCTTTAATGGAGCGAGTTATCCATGAGTCAAAGCCTCCGAACTTAACCGGCTCCTCCTGTGCCGAAAGGCCTACAGAATGGAAGAGGCTGCAGAGCATTAGCAAAAGTATTCCTTTTGACTTCATAGTTAGTTTCTTCTATTTTCAGGCTGCAAAGATACTGCTTTTTGCGAATTATACAAACCTTTTGCCCTTATTTCTTCCCAAACAGCAGCAGGAAGTCCATCTCCATCGTAATCAGGGTCATTCGCAATGCGGCTACGAATCTCGGTGCTGCTGATGTCAAGCAGCGGCGTATTGGCTATGGTCACTTTGCGAGGCACTTTCTCGAGCGTATAACCTGGCCGGGGATAGATGATGACGCGATATTGGGAGAGAATTGCCTTGCTGCGATACCAATCGGGGAAGCGCTCCCAGTTGTCTGCACCTATGACCAGCACGAACTCACGATCAGGATGCTCTTTGCCCAAGGCACGCAATGTATTATACATATAAGAAGGACGCGGCAGGGAGAACTCGCGGTCGCAAACCTCAACGCCCTGCACATCTGCCACAGCCAGTCGAGCCAACCTCAATCTTTCCTCGTCGTCGAGCAAGTCGGCATTGACCTTGAACGGATTCTGAGGCGAGACGAGCAGCCACATTTCATCCACCAGACCGCTCTCCGCTAAAGCCTTAGCCAGGGAAAGATGCCCTTCGTGAATGGGGTTGAAACTGCCTCCATATATGCCCGTTATATGTCGCTCCGAATCAGTCATCTAGGTTTGTATTAAAATATAGTGTGTCGTGTTGACAAACTTAACGTGTCGTGTTGGCAAACTTAACGTGCCGCGTTGGCAAACTTAACACGCTTAGTTGAGCAACTAGGTTGCAGGAAGTTTTTAATCAGGTCAACAGCCTCCTGTTTTGCGACATCGAGGTCGTCGTTGATAAGGATGCGGTCGAACTGTGGAGAGAACGTCATCTCGTACTCAGCCTTAGCCAATCTTTGTTCAATTTGCGCCATTTCATCGGTATTTCTGGCTATCAAGCGCTCCCTTAGAACAGCAACAGAAGGTGGCTGGATGAAGACACTCATAGCGTCGTCGCCATAGTATTTCTTGATGTTAATGCCGCCTTTCACATCGACATCGAACACCACGTTCATGCCCGCAGCCAGTTTCTCCTCCACTTGCGACTTGAGGGTGCCGTAGAAGCGACCTTCATAAACCTCCTCATACTCGAGGAAATCGTCCTGCTCAATATGGCGACGGAACTCATCGGGCGTGAGGAAATAGTAGTCCACGCCATCCTGCTCTTTGCCTCGAGGTGGCCTGCTGGTGGCACTTACACTGAAAGCGAGCCTGAACTCAGGATGCTCCTTCATCAGGTAATTCACAATTGTGCTCTTGCCACTCCCAGAAGGAGCTGAAAAGATAAGAATCCTCCCCATATCACATCACATTTAACACTTGTTCCTTAATCTGCTCGAGCTCGTCCTTCATCTTGACCACGATGTTCTGCATCTCAGCCTGATTGCTTTTGCTACCCGTGGTATTGATCTCTCTGCCCATCTCTTGAGCGATGAAACCGAGCTTTTTGCCTTGTCCGTGCCCCTCTTCCATCGTCTTGCGGAAGTACTGAAGGTGGTTCGCCAGACGCTGTTTCTCCTCGTTGATGTCCAGCTTTTCGATGTAGTAAATCATCTCTTGCTCGAGTCGGTTCTTGTCGTATTCCACATCAGGAATCGAGGCAAGTCCGTCGGTGATGCGCTGCCGAATCTTCTCCACACGCTGCTTCTCGTAGGGCTCAATGCTGGCAAGCAAAGCGGCGATGTTGTCAAGTTTCTCCTCGAACTTATGCTGCAGTGCCTCACCCTCCTGCCGACGGAATGCAACGAGTTGGTCGATAGCTTTCTGCACGACACCCTGAGCCACCTGCCACTCCTCGTCGGAGAGATCCTGCTGGGCTTCATTGCGAGAGAGCACCTCAGGCATTCGTATGATGGTGTGCCAATAGTCATCAGGCTCAGGAATGTCATACTTCTTCGATATCTCCTGCATCTGGCGATAATAGGCTGCCACCAATTCAGCATTGATGGGACAGGCATCCGCCTGCTCCAGTTGCTCAATCCATAGGTTGAACTCCACTTTGCCACGTTCCAGGCTCTGCGTCACCATGGCACGCACTTCCATTTCTTTCTCGCGATAGATGGGAGCAATGCGTGTTGAAAGGTCGAGGGCCTTACTGTTGAGTGACTTAACCTCTGCTGTAATCTTCTTTCCTTGGAATTCGGCTGAGGCTTTGCCGTATCCAGTCATCGATAAAATCATATTTGTTTACAATTTTGCTGCAAAAATACAATAATTTGGCGAGAAATTAGTAAATTTGCAGCGCAAAAATAAATAAGAAGCTAAGAATGTCCTGCATCCTGCATATTGAGACGAGTACAAAAGCATGCTCTGTGGCACTGAGCGAGAATGGTCAGCTCATCTTCCACAAAGAAGACCTGGACGGACCGAACCACGCTGTCGTGTGCGGCGTCTATGTTGACGAAGCGCTGTCCTTTGCCAACTCGCATGCCATACCTGTCGATGCCGTAGCCGTCAGCGAAGGTCCAGGCAGTTACACTGGTTTGCGAATCGGTGTATCGCTGGCAAAAGGCGTTTGCTATGGTCGTGACCTTCCACTCCTGAGCGTTCCGACGCTCAAACTGTTGTGCGTCCCTGTCCTGCTTGGCAAAGAGGAGTTGCCAGAGGATGCCTTGCTCATCCCCATGATAGATGCACGAAGGATGGAGGTTTACAGTGCCGTCTATGACCGAGCCCTGCAAGAGGTTCGTCCCATCGGTGCAGACATCGTTGATGCCGACACCTATCTTCCTTACCTCGAGGAGCATCCCGTCTATTTCTTCGGCAATGGTGCCATGAAGTGCCAAAGCGTCATTCAGCACAAGAATGCCCATTTCATCGATGGTATTGTGCCTTTGGCTAAGTGGATGTTCCCCTTGGCAGAGCGTTCCCTGCACTTGGGAGAGAAACAAGATGTAGCATACTTCGAACCCTTCTATCTGAAGGAGTTCGTCGCAATAAAGTCTAAAAACCTATTGTAATGCAATACAACACACAAAGAGAACAGCTTGTGATGCCCGAATATGGTCGAGGCATACAGATGATGGTCGATATGGCTGTGGAGATAGAAGACCGTGAGGAGCGCCAGCGATGCGCCAATACTATCGTCAAGATAATGGCGAGCCTCCTCCCTTCCACTGCCAGCAAGGAAGACAATGAGCATCGCCTCTGGAACCACTTGGCACGCATCAGCCACTACAAACTCGACATTGACTATCCTGTCAATATCGTGCCGCAGGAAGAGGTGCAGGCACATCCGGCTCCGCTTCCCTACCCGATGAAAGACATCAAGCGTCGCCATTATGGCTATCTTGTTGAGCAAACCTTGGACTATGCAAAGACGATTGAAGATGCTGAGATGCGCCAATACATCACCGAATGCGTGGCCAATCAGATGAAGCAAGACCTCTTCATCTGGAACCGCGACTCGATGGACAATGCCCTTGTGGCACAGGACATCGACCGCTACTCCAATGGCGAACTTAACCTGGACTTGGACCATTTCACCTTCGAAGCTGTTGGCGAATCGCCCTTGCAACCCTCTGATGGTGGAAAGAAACGTAAAAGAAAGAAGTAAGCATGGCATCATTCATCATAGAAGGCGGACACAGGCTGAAGGGCGAGATTGTGCCCCAAGGTGCAAAGAACGAGGCACTGCAAGTGCTATGCGCTGTATTGCTGACCAACGAACCTGTCCGCATCAAGAACATCCCCAACATTGTCGATGTAAAGAACCAGATAAAGCTCTTGGAAGACATGGGTGTGGAAGTGACGAAGCATGATGCTCACGACTACACATTCTCTGCCACCAGGCTCGATGACCAATATCTTTGCAGCGAGGCATACATAGAACGTTGCAGGCAGTTGCGAGGCAGCGTGATGATGCTTGGTCCGCTTCTGGCACGGCGAGGCAAGGCTATCGTCGCAAAGCCTGGGGGCGACCAGATAGGCAGGCGACGTCTCGACACACACTTCCACGGCATACAGAAGCTGGGCGGACACTTCACTTACGACGAAGCGCTACATCTCTATAACGTGGAGACTGAAGGACTCAAAGGCTCCTATATGCTCTTGGACGAAGCCTCTGTGACTGGCACGGCGAACATCATCATGACGGCTGTGCTGGCTCAGGGCGTTACGACCATCTACAATGCTGCCTGCGAACCCTACATCCAGCAACTTTGCCGCATGCTATGCCAGATGGGAGCACGCATTGCAGGCATCGGCTCGAACCTGTTGACCATCGAAGGCGTCGCATCGCTTCATGGCACAGAACACACCATCCTGCCTGACATGATTGAGGTGGGTTCCTTCATCGGCATGGCAGCAATGGTGGGCGATGGTGTACGCATCTGCAATGTCGCACCTGAGCACTTGGGCATCATCCCAAACACTTTCAGAAGATTGGGCATTCGCATCGAGAAGGACGGCAACGACCTCTTCATTCCGAAGCAAGAGCACTATGAGATAGAGAGCTTTATCGACGGCTCGTTCATGACGCTGAGCGATGCGCCATGGCCTGGCTTCACGCCCGACCTGCTGAGCGTCCTGCTCGTGGTCAGCACACAAGCCAAGGGCTCCGTCCTTATTCACCAGAAGATGTTCGAGAGCCGCCTATTCTTTGTCGATAAACTTATTGATATGGGCGCACAGATTATCCTTTGCGACCCACACAGAGCCGTTGTGGTAGGTCACGACCATGAACGCCAACTCCATGCAGGCCGTATGACGAGCCCTGACATTCGTGCAGGTATTGCCCTCCTCATCGCTGCCATGAGTGCGCAAGGCACAAGCCGCATCGACAACATCGGGCAGATAGACCGTGGCTACGAGGACATCGAGGGACGCCTCTGCGCCCTTGGAGCTAAAATAAAGAGAGTAGAGACCCCCTAGCCCCCTTCAAGGGGAATAAAATGGACAATGTTCCATGATACGAGAAGACGAAGTATATAAGATAGGACAAATCGGCAGAACGCACGGCATCAAGGGCGAGGTGACGTTCAACTTCACGGACGACGTTTGGGATCGTGCTGAGAGTGAATACCTCATCCTGCGTGTGGAAGGCATACTCGTGCCGTTCTTCCTCGAGGAATATCGCTTCCGTAGTGACACGACGGCGCTCCTGAAGTTCCTCGACTACGACTCTGCCAACGATGTGCAGTTCCTCGTCGGATGCGAAGTGTTCTTCCCTCACGCCCTGACTCCTGAAGTAGGAGAGGACGACGAGTACACCTGGCGATACTTCACGGGCTTCGACCTCTTCGACGAAACAGCAGGCCACATCGGAACCATCGACCGTGTGGACGACTCCACACAGAACGTTCTGTTCCAAGTGGGCGAACGACTCATCCCTGCTGCTGAAGAATGGATTACAGACATCAATCACAAGGAGCGGACCATACACATGACGCTACCAGAAGGTTTACTTGATTTATAAAGATGAAAAGAATCTGCATATTAGGCTCAACTGGCAGCATTGGCACTCAGACGCTTGAGGTAATCTCTGAGCACCCTGACCTCTTCGAGGCATATGTGCTGACTGCCAACACGCAGGCCGACCTGCTCATCAAGCAGGCTAAGGAATACAAGCCGCAGTGCGTCGTCATAGCAGACGAGAGCAAGTACGACTACGTACAAGAAGCCCTGAAGGACGAGCCGATTCAGGTCTATGCGGGAGCCGACGCCCTGTGCCAAGTGGTGCAGATGGAGCTGGTGGATATCGTGCTGACTGCCCTTGTGGGCTTCAGCGGACTGCGCCCCACCATCAGTGCCATCAAGGCTGACAAACCCATCGCCCTCGCCAACAAGGAGACCCTCGTTGTGGCTGGCGAACTCATCACGCAGCTTTGCCTGGAGCACAAGGTGCCTTTGCTGCCCGTCGATAGCGAGCACAGTGCCATCTTCCAGAGTCTGATGGGCGAAGTGAGTCCCATCGAGAAACTCATCCTCACGGCCAGCGGTGGCCCTTTCCGCACCTTCACGCTCGACCAGCTGCGCGACGTCACACCTGCTCAAGCCCTGAAGCATCCCAACTGGGACATGGGGGCGAAGATAACCATCGACAGTGCGTCTATGATGAACAAAGGCTTCGAGGTCATCGAGGCACGCTGGTTGTTCGACGTCACACCTGACAAGATACAGGTCGTGGTGCATCCACAGAGCATTCTGCACAGCGCTGTCCAGTTCGAGGACGGTGCCGTCAAGGGACAGATGGGTATGCCTGACATGCGCGTCCCCATACAACTGGCCCTCTCCTACCCCTATCGACTGAAGAGCAGCTTCCCTCGCATCGACTGGTGGGACCTCAAGGACTTGACCTTCGAGAAGCCCGACCCAGAGAAGTTCCGTTGCCTGCAGATGGCATACGAAGCGATACGGAGGGGTGGCAACGCTGCCTGCATCGTCAATGCCGCCAATGAGGTGGTGAACCTCGCCTTCCGTCAGGAACGCTGCAGCTTCCTGCAGATGGCAGACATCATCGAGAAGACACTGGAGAAAGTGCCGCATCAAGAGAAACCTACCCTACAAGATTACCTCGACTGCGACCGTGAGTCGCGCCGAGTCGCTGAAGAGATGATTAAAAAGCCTAAATAATGCGTCGTTCACTCCCCTATAGGGCGTTACTCATTCCCCTATAGGGCATCAGCCATTCCCCTATAGGGCGTTGGCACTTCCCCTATAGGGCGTTGGCAACTCCCCTGGCAAGCATTAAACGATGCAACATTCATAACAATAAAACTACTACAAGACAAACTCATTCATAAATGGAAACAGTACTCATAAAAACCCTGCAGCTGCTCTGCTGCCTCAGTATTCTGGTCGTCCTGCACGAAGGTGGCCACTTCGGCTTCGCCAAGCTCTTTGGCGTGAAAGTCGAGAAGTTCTTCATGTTCTTCGACTGGAAGTTCAAGCTCTTCAGCACGAAGAGCAAATGGTTCACCAAACTCTTCCCCAGTTTCAAGGACAAGGAGACGGAGTACGGCATCGGCTGGATTCCCCTGGGAGGCTACGTCAAGATAGCCGGCATGATAGACGAGAGCATGGACACAGAGCAGATGAAGCAGCCTGCTCAGCCCAACGAGTTCCGCTCGCAGAAGGTGTGGAAGCGCTTCCTCATCATGTTTGGAGGCGTACTGATGAACCTCATCACGGCTTGGGTCATCTACAGCCTCGTACTGCTTGCCTGGGGTCGCGACTACTATCCCATTGCCAGCATCGAGCAGGGTTTCCAGTACAACGAGCAAGCCCACAACATCGGATTCCAGGACGGCGACATTCCCATCGCTGCCGACGGCAAGGAGATTGTGGAGTTCAGCACAGCCATCATGCGAACCATCTCGAATGCAAATACCGTCACAGTACTGAGACAAGGTGAAGAGATAGAGCTCACGATGCCAGAAGAAGGCCTCTCCATGCTGAAGATGCTGCAGGCACAGCCACAGTTCCTCCAGCCTGTAGCAGAGGCTTACATCGACTCCGTCGTGCCTGGCTCTGCAGCAGATAAGGCAGGCATCGAGAAGGGCATGCGTCTGATAGCAGTCAACGGCAAGGACATCAAGACTTGGGCCGACTTCGACTACGAGGTGACATTGCGCAGGCAAGATGTACTTGGTTCGCCAGACTGTACGCCTGAGGACAGCCTTCGCTGGCGCACGCTCAATGCCGTCTTTGCTTCGGCTGACGGAGCACGTATGGATACCCTCAGCCTTCAACTCGACGAGAACTACATGATGGGCGTAACCCGTCACTTCCCAGACCTCAAGACAGAACACCTCAGCTACAACCTCTGGAACTGCTTCCCTGCAGGTCTCAGCTACGGCTGGCGTGTGCTGAAGAGCTACGTCAACGACCTGAAGTACGTGGCCAGCGCAGACGGAGCGAAGAGCGTCGGCTCGTTCATCACCATCGGCAACATCTTCCCCAACGCTTGGGACTGGCAGAAGTTCTGGATGCTCACTGCCTTCATCAGCATCATCCTGGCCGTCATGAACATCCTGCCCATCCCTGGTCTCGATGGCGGCCACATCGTCTTGCTCTTCTACGAAGGCATCACAGGTCGCCAACCCTCGGATAAAGCGATGGAATGGATAGAAAAGATAGGCATCTTCATCCTCATCGCACTCATGCTCCTTGCTATGAGCAACGATGTCCGCAACTTCATCCTACCCCTCTTTGGCCTATGAAAAAGTACCTCTTTCCTATCATCATAGCCATTCTGGCAGCCTCTTGCACAAAGGAGAAACCAGAGGAATATGCTGCCAGAATGCTGAGGGATGCTCGCTATGCCCTGCATCATCACCTATATAACGAGGCACGCGACACCATCTTCTCACTTCGTCGCAAATGCCCCACAGCCATCGAGGCTCGCCGACAAGCCATCCTCCTGCTCGACAGCATAGAGATGAATGCCGCTACAGACAGCCTCAAACTCGTCTCAGGCGAGGAATGGGAACGGCTCAACGTCAAGAGGCAGTTCTTCGAACGCAAACTGAAAGAAGACATCAAAAAGCAAAAATGACCATACAGGAGGCCATACAGGAATACGACGACTTCCGTCAAAGGAAACGCCAGACGGATTCGCTTCGCCTTATCGACAACCCGTTGTTGCATCGCATCGGAGAGACTGCCGATGCCCTGGGGCTGGAGTGTTATGTCGTAGGCGGCTATGTGAGGGACATCATCCTGGAGCGACCTTCGAAGGATATTGATGTGCTGGTGGTTGGAGAAGGAGGTGGCATCCGTCTTGCCGGAGCCCTTGCTAAGGAACTTGGCAGAGGCGCTCACGTCAGCATCTTCCGTAATTTTGGCACAGCGCAACTCAAGTGGCACGAGCACGAAGTGGAGTTCGTGGGTGCTCGTCGCGAGAGCTATCAAAGGGATAGCCGCAAGCCCATCGTGGAGGACGGCACGCTCGACGACGACCTGCATCGTCGCGACTTCACCATCAATGCCCTTGCCTTCTGCCTCAACAAAGACCGTTATGGCGAGTTCATCGACCTGTTCGATGGCCTGCTCGACCTCGAGGACGGCATCATAGCCACTCCACTCGACCCAGACATCACCTTCAGCGACGACCCCCTGCGCATGATGCGCTGCATCCGATTTGCCACGCAATTGCACTTCCAGATAGAGGAAGAGACGGCAGAAGCACTCCGTCGCAATGCTGGGCGCATCAAGATTATCTCGCAGGAACGCATCATCGACGAACTGAACAAGATCATGATGGCACCCGTGCCCAGCATCGGCTTCATCGAGCTGAGCCGTAGCGGACTGCTGCCCATCATCCTGCCAGAAGTTGCAGCCCTCGAAGGCGTTGAGTCAAGGAACGGACGCGCGCACAAGGACAACTTCTACCACACCCTCGAGGTGCTGGATAATGTGTGTCAGGAGCAAGCTCCTCTCTACTTACGTTGGGCCGCCCTCCTGCACGACATCGGCAAGCCTCGCAGCAAGCGCTGGGACAACCAGGCAGGCTGGACGTTCCACAACCACAACTACATCGGGCAGAAGATGGTAGCGCCTCTGTTCCGCAGGATGAAGCTGCCGATGGACGAACGCATGGCATACGTCGAGAAACTCGTGGGGCTTCACATGCGTCCCATCGCCATTGCCGACGAGGAAGTGACTGACAGCGCTGTCCGTCGTTTGCTCTTCGAGGCTGGCGAGGACATCGACGACCTGATGCGCCTCTGCGAAGCAGATATCACGAGTAAGAACCGCGAGAAGAAGAGGCGTTTCCTCGAGAACTTCCAGCTTGTAAGGGAGAAACTCATCGACCTCCAAGCACGTGACAACTACCGCACTTGGCATAACCCCATTTCCGGCGAGGAAATCATGGAAACCTTCGGGCTTAAGCCTTGCCGCCAGATAGGTTTGCTGAAGCAAGCCGTTAAGGATGCCATTTGGGATTCCGTCATACCGGGCGACCACGAATCCGCCTTCCAGTTCATGCTGAAGAAAGCCGCCGAGATGGGCCTTTCCCCTGTCAAATAAAAGCTCCCCGACTAACATATCATTTATGAAAAAGAGCCGTCTTCTCCTTCTTTTGCCGATTGCCGTGCTGTCGTTTAGTTCCTACGCACAAGCGCAATCCTATCCCTATCAGAATCCCAAGCTTAGCCCCCAAGAACGTGCAAGAGACCTTTGCAGCAGGTTGACCTTGGAGGAGAAAACCGGGCTGATGATGAACAGCTCGAAAGCCGTTGAGCGGCTGGATGTGCCAGTCTTCCAATGGTGGAACGAGGCATTGCATGGTGTAGGTCGCAACGGCAATGCAACCGTCTTTCCCATTACGATGGGCTTGGCTGCCACGTTTGACACGCTTCTTGTGGAGCGCATCTTCACGGCAGTCAGCGACGAGGCTCGCATCAAACATAACCAAGCGCACCGCCTCGGCACGCAGGGCATGAAGTATCACGGCCTTTCTTTCTGGACGCCCAACATCAACATCTTCCGCGACCCGCGATGGGGAAGAGGACAGGAAACCTACGGGGAAGACCCTTACCTGACCGCTGTTATGGGAAAGAGCGTGGTTCGTGGGCTGCAAGGCCCTGCGGATGCGCCCTTTCAGAAGCTGCTGGCTTGTGCCAAGCACTATGCCGTGCACAGCGGGCCGGAATGGAGCCGCCACCGCTTTAATGCAGAGGACATCAAGCTTCGCGACCTCCACGAAACTTATCTCTACGCTTTCCGTGCCCTTGTCAAGGAAGCGAATGTGGCCGAAATCATGTGCGCCTACAATAGATTCGAGGGCGAACCTTGCTGCGGAAGCGACCGTTTGCTTCAGCAGATATTACGCGAGGAATGGGGATTCAAGGGACTTGTCACGAGCGACTGCGGTGCTGTTGACGACTTTTGGATGAGCCACGGCCACCATTACAGCAGCGGCAAGACAGAGGCGACGAGCCAAGCCGTTGCTGCCGGTACGGATTTGGAATGCGGCAACAGTTATGGCAGCTTGGTGGATGGTGTTCGCGAGGGTCGCATCAAGGAAGAGACCATCGACCGAAGCCTCGTCCGTTTGCTTGAAGCGCGTTTCCGCTTGGGCGACCTCGACGACCCGCACCTCAACCCGTGGAACAGGATTCCTGCCGAGCGCCTCTGCTGCAAGGAGCATAGCGACTTGGCCCTCGAAGCCGCAAGAAAGAGTATTGTTTTATTGAAGAACGACAAAGACCCCCTCCAAACCTCCCCCTCTAAGGGGAGGCTTTCCCAAGCGACGGTTCTCCCCCTAGAGGGGGAGTTAGAGAGGGTCTTTATTTTGGGTCCCAACGCTGCGGACAGCACGATGATGTGGGGCAACTACAATGGCTTCCCGCTTCACACGATAACCCTTGCCGAGGGCATTCAGGACATCTGTCCTTCCGCCAAGCTTATCCCATGGGAAAGGGATGTCCAAAAGCAGATAAAAGCTGCCGAGGATGCCAAGACCGTCATTTTCTGCGGAGGCATTTCGCCAAGCCTCGAGGGAGAGGAAATGGAGGTCGAGGAAACGGGCTTCAAGGGTGGCGACCGCACCATGATAGAGTTGCCGAAAACCCAGCGCGACATCCTTGCCGCCCTGCACAAGGCAGGCAAGCGCGTCATCCTTGTGCTTTGTTCCGGCGGTGCCATAGGACTTGTTCCCGAGCAACAATCCACGGATGCCATCCTACAGGTTTGGTATGGCGGACAGGCTGGCGGTCAGGCTTTGGCAGAGGTGCTGTTCGGACGTGTCAACCCGAGCGGTCGCCTGCCAGTCACCTTCTATCGCAATGTGGAGCAGTTGCCAAGCTTCGAGGACTATGATATGGAGGGGCATACCTACCGCTATTTCCGCGGAGAGCCGCTCTATCCCTTCGGTTACGGCCTGAGCTACAGCAAGTTCGTTTATGGGAAGCCGCGTTTCGCGGACGGCGTTTTGTCGCTTTCAATCAGCAACAAGTCGGAACGCGACGGCACGGAAACGG
>JAEEGH010002584.1_pt1 | contig 48718 bp, 33 predicted proteins | sample 9134181 | NCBI WGS metagenome assembly JAEEGH01 (sample SAMN16246544, study PRJNA631951) | gut metagenome | biome: gut microbiome; feature: rumen; material: DP-attached | host: Bos | place: Iran: Karaj | collected 2018-10
TGGCGGGGGGGGGGGGGGGGGGGGGGGGGGGGGGGGGGGGGGGGGGGGAGGGGGGAGTGAAAGGGACAAATGATGGGGAATGTGGAAATGCGGGAATGCGTTAATGTGTAAGTGAATGGGGCGTTACAGGGATGTGTTCTTTATAATACTTTATAAATCGGAGACCTTTATGAATGAAAAGGGAGCTCCTTATAAATAAAAAGTATGCCGCATATAGGTTTGTCAGGTATAGCGATGCTAGGGCTGTTGCGGGATGCAATGCCTAAAATAAATGATGATATGGTATCTGTTATATGATGATATGGTATCTGTGACGGTATGGGTCAGACGATGTGGGGTTGTGGGCAGCGCTGGTAGTCGGCATAGCTGAAGCGCAGGCCTGATTCGGCATCGACAAAGACCTCACTTTCACTCACTTTGGCAAACACCGACATATCTATGACGGGGAAGTAGACATCGGCGTCGAAATCTTGCCATACCCAAGTGACGTAGATGTGGTTGACGAACGGCAGGAACTGGCGATAGACGGCGGCGCCACCCATAATGAAGGCCTCCTCTTCGTCGCGCACCATCTCAAGCACCTGCTGCAGCGAGTGTGCCACTTCCGCTCCCTCTTCGGCAAAGGTGTCGTCGTGGGTAAGCACTATATTTCTGCGCTTTGGCAGCGGTCGGCGGGGCAGCGAGTTCCAGGTGTTGCGCCCCATAATGACGGTATGGCCCGAGGTGAGGGCCTTGAACCGCTTGAGGTCGTCGGATATGTGCCAGATGAGGTCGTTGTCCTTGCCAATGGCGTTGTTTTGGGCAATGGCCACTATGATGGAGATGTTGGGTAGAGCGTGAATGTCGAACATAGCAATTGGGTATAAATGAAATGTTTATTGTTTCTGAAAGATGCGCATAGAGCGTTCAAAGATGCCGTTGAGGTAGGCCAGGGCGAGGCCGTAGTTGGAAACCGGCACGCCGGCGTCGATGGCCGGAGCGAGGCGTGAGGCAAGCTGCTTTGGGGTCACGACGCAACCGCCGCACTGTATGACGAGAGCATAGTCGGTTACGGGGCGTTCGAGAGCCGAGAGTCCAGCAACGGCATCGAATTGAAGGTTTTTGTCCGTGTGACGGCTAATCAGTCGCGGCAGTTTGACGCGGCCTATGTCCTCGCAGGTGACGTTGTGTGTGCAGGACTCGAGCATAAGCACACGGTCGCCGTCGCGCAGCGAGTCAAGTGCAGGGGTGCCCTTTACGTAATCTTCGAAAAGTCCTTTTGCGCGAGCCAACACGACGCTGAAAGAGGTGAGCGGCACCTCGTCGGGTACAATTTGAGAGACGAGAGCGAATGCCTGGCTGTCGGTCACGACCAAGTCGGGCGGTGCGCTGAGCGAAGCCATAGTGCGCTGCAGTTCAGTCTCTTTGCAAACCAGAGCGATGGCGTCGTTGTCGAGTATGTCGCGCAGCACTTGCACTTGTGGCAGTATCATACGTCCTTCAGGGGCGGACGAGTCGATAGGCGTCACCATAACCACGCGGTCGCCCGGCGAGAGCACGTCGCCCAGCAGCGATTTGTGGCGGTAGGCCGATTCGGGCAGTGCGTTGCGGATGAAGGAGAGCAACGCGTCGCGTCCTTGTGCATCGAACACGCTGACGGCAAGAGGCTTAGTACCAAATTCGGCTTCTATCGAAGAGAGGAACTGAGGCGTAGGCGGCACCCGGTCGGCCAGAGCGTAGAGGAGGAGGAAGTCCACCTTGTTCAGTCGGCATTCGCTGAGGAGGTTGCGTTCCGGTTCGCCCAGCGTATTGTTTGCCAACAAGATGATAGCGAGGTCGATCTGCTTGAGTTCGGCAAGAGACTTTTCTACACGCTGACGTCCCAGCTGTCCCGAGTCGTCGATGCCGGCAGTGTCTATCCACACAACAGGTCCCACGCCGCCCAGTTCCATCGTTTTGCGGACAGGGTCGGTAGTGGCCCCCGCCACATCAGAGACGATGGCAATGCTTTGGCCGGTCAGATAGTTGATGAGCGAGCTCTTGCCATAATTTCGCCGGCCGAAAATGCCGATACGAGGTTTTAACTCATTACCTTTCATTACGTTGCGTTGCGTTTAATAGTAAAACATTTTGCAAAAGTACACTATTTTTGAAGAATGACAAAATAAAAATTGCCGCTGCGAGTTGTATAGATAAAAAAGAGACTATGACATCCCTACAGATACGGCGAGCGGAAGAGGGCGACCTTGAGCAGATGATGGAAATGATCGACAACTCGCGCAGGATGATGCGGGCCGGCGGCAACGATAGCCAATGGGTCAATGGATACCCCTCGCGCGACATAATGCTCAACGACATACACTGCGGCCAGAGTTTTGTGGCGACCGACGGCGGACGGCTTGTCGGCACCTTTGCATTCATCATCGGCCGCGACCCCACCTACAAGGAGATTGAAGGCGGAGCGTGGAAAGACGACGCCCACCCATACGGCACCATCCACCGTATGGCGCGCAGCGAGGAGGGCCGCGGGATATTCGCAGCCAGCATTGCTTGGTGCCGTCGGCAGGCGACATCGCTGCGCATCGACACCCACGCAGCCAACGCCACGATGATTCACCTAATAGAGAAGCACGGTTTCGAGAAGAGAGGCGTCATTCATCTTGCCGACGGTTCGCCTCGGGTGGCGTTCCAGATGCTGCCCACGGGAGCGCTGTGCGAGCCGATGAAAAGATACATCGACGAGAGCATACTGCCGCGTTACGCATCGTTTGACGACGCCCACCGTCGCGACCACGCGGAAGCCGTGATACAGAACAGCCTACGGCTTGCGAGCCACTATGAGGTCGACGTCAATATGGTTTATGCCATTGCCGCCTACCACGACCTGGGGCTATGCGAGGGGCGCGAGCGGCACCACATAGTTTCAGGTCAGATAATGATGAGCGACAGCAAGTTGCGCCAATGGTTCAGCGAGGACAACCTGAGAGTGATGGCCGAAGCCATTGAAGACCACCGAGCCTCGAGCGGCGCCGCGCCGCGCAGCATCTACGGTCGGATTGTAGCCGAAGCCGACCGCGACATAGAGCCGTTGAAAATCATCAAACGCACCGTCCAGTATGGGCTGGGCAACTATCCCGAGCTCGACAGAGAGGCCCAATGGCGCAGAGCCGTAGAGCATCTGCACGAGAAATATGCCGAAGGCGGCTACCTGAAGCTGTGGCTGCCAGAATCGGACAATGCCGCAAAGCTGCGAGAGCTGAGGCAAATCATTGCCGACGAACAAGAGCTCCGTGCCCATTTTGAACTTTTTTATACGACACTCACTCTATCCTGAAGGACTGCAGCAGGCCGGAGTTTACAAGTTGCAACAAAGTTGTGTCGGAAGAATCGAATATCTTTCGACCATCGGGACGTTCAAAGCACTGATGCACAAGGGCAACGCCGTCGATAATGTCGGGCGGTGTGTTGAGAAGTCTTGTGAGACGGTTCAGCAGCACAGTCCTGTCAAACTCCACATCCAAATAATAGTATTTAACATAACTTGGAAAGCCATAATTGGTGTCGAACTTATTATACCATTCAACAGCGAAATCGTTGAACGGACGACGGACAACACCCATACACGGGTGAACCTCGTATACATAGACAGCAGTGTCTGTGCACTCTGTCACAACCATCTGGCAGAATCCGCCAGCACCATCAGTATCGACAACAAAAAGGAGGTTCCCTGTTTCAAAACCCTGACAATATCCAAAAAACGGCTCGTCTTCATTATACCATAATTCTTCGCGAGGCACCTTCAATCCATCACAGGCAGACAAAATACACAGAAAAAATAAAACTGCAACTGGAAATCTTATTTTCATTTTAAAAGTCGGCTTTTATTAATCTATAACGTTACAAGAAAAATAATATTGTAAAATCACAGCATACATTAATAATGATTTAAAAGATTGATTTTTCGCTGTATTATATATTACAATTACACGCAAACGAAACTTTTGTCCTGCAAGTTGGGATTTTTTTGTATATTTGCATTTTTGCATAATATTATTGAAACGAATATAAATTACAGAAAATGAGAAGCGCATACAAGATTTTCAAGGAGAGTGTTTCAACAATTACCCACTATTATATGTTGCTGGTCGAAGAGACCAAGAGCGAGCGACTGGTAGGCAGCACCAACGAGTGGGTGCTGGACAACTACTATATGATCAGCGAGCAGGAGAAGGTGATGAAAGTAGAGCTGAAGGGGCTCGAGAGAGGAAAGATGAGAGTGGACCGCCACCGCATAGCATTGATTGAGCAACTGATCACCGGCTATCTGCGCAAGTGTCACCATCAAGTGAACAAAGAGCTGCTGTTCCGCTACCTGAGTCAGATTCAGGTCAATCAGAACGACTATATGTCCTACACCGAGGTTTGCGCACTGCTGCCGTTGATAAAGCACATCCTGATAAAGGAGCTGGCCGACCTGTGCCGCAAGATGGAGAGGGAAAAGAAATACCACTACAACATCACGGCCAAAGACCAGGCCAATATGGAATACCTTGACGAGGTGGCCAAGGAAAATCTGATGATGATGAACATCTTCAACTCGCTGAAGAAGATGACCAAGCTGCCTATGGCCGAGCTGATTGACGCCGTCAGTTTCTCGGAGCGTATGCTTAAGAACGAGCAGGCCGCAATGTACGACCAGATGCACGACAAAACGAAAGAAGACTACCGTGCGCAGATAGTGCGTCTGTGGCGCAAACGCAAAGTGAAGGAATACGACCTGGTCAAAGAGCTTGTAGCGAAAGCCGACAAGAAAGGCGAACACATTGGATGGCAGCTATTTCCGCCCAAGCGCTGGAACGCCAGAGCCCACTGGTATATATGGATTGTGGTGCTGACGACGCTTGCACTTGCCGCGGGGCTTGTATTTTGGTTTTCAGGCTTTAAGGTCAACGCCTTAAGTCTGACATTTGTCGTTCTGCTTCTGGTTCCTATGAGCCAGATAGTAATCGACCTCTTCAACCAATTGCTTTACAAGATTCACAAACCCACAGGCACATTCAAACTCAAATTCAAGGACGGCCTTATACCGAAGGAATACGCCACTATGGTCATTATGCCAACCATTCTGAAGAACAAGGAAAAGACCATCGAGCTGCTCGAACAGCTTGAGGTCTACTATCTTAGCAACATCAACCGCGCCAGCGAAGGGCAGCGACTCGAGAGCCGTCCGCAGAATCTTTTCTACACCCTTATCGGAGATGCTGCAGCCTACAAGGAGGCCGATGCTCCCTGGGACGATGAGGTCGTAGAGGCTGGATTGAGCAAAGTCAAAGAGCTTAACGACAAATACGGCGCGCCGATTTTCAACTTCGTTTACCGCCGCCGTTCTTGGAGCGACGGCGAGCAGACCTGGCTCGGTCACGAGCGCAAACGCGGAGCCATTCTGCACTTCAACGACCTCGTACTCGACCAGACGACAGACGAAGAGAAAACCAAGCGCTTCCGTTGCGAAACAATAACCCATTGGCTTGAAGGCGCTATGCCGCCGATTCAGTTCATCATCACCCTCGACACCGACACCGAGTTGGTGCTCTATTCCGCTCAGAAACTCATTGGCGCAATGGCTCATCCGCTGAACCGTGCACAACTGAGCGACGACGGAAAGCGTGTCGACAAAGGCTACGGTATTATGCAGCCGCGAGTCAACGTCGATGTCGAAGTGACCAACAAAAGCCGCTACGCACAGCTCTTTGCCGGATTGGGCGGTTTGGACGTCTACACTACCGCAAGTTTCGAATTGTATCAGGACATTTTCAACGAGGGTTCGTTCTGTGGCAAAGGCATTTACGACCTCAAGATTTTCCAGAAGGTACTGAAAGGCACGTTCCCTGAAAATCTGATTTTGAGTCACGACTTGATAGAAGGCTGCCATATCCGATGCGGCCTCATCAACGACCTGGAACTCTTCGACGACAATCCGTCGAACTACATCGACGATGCTAAACGCCATCACCGATGGACTCGCGGCGACTGGCAGATCATCGGTTGGCTGAAGAACCGCGTTCGCAACGAACGAGGCGACAAGGTCAAAAACCAAGTCAACACCATAGGCCGATGGAAGATTTTCGACAATCTGCGCCGCTCCGTGCTGAGCCTCGCTGTCGTGGTGATGATACTGGCAGGATATGCCGCCGGCATCAGCCACAGCTTTATGGCATTGAGCCCCGCCTGGTTTGTGCTTGTGGCTCTACTCGTTGTGGCCTCGCCTATTGTGTTTTTCATTTTCGGACAGATAACGACAATGCCTCGTTTCGGCAAGCGCTACCACTACTATGCAACGCTGATGCGCGGGTTCCGAGTAATCATATATCGTTCGCTGGTACAGTTCGCGCTGCTGCCCAAAGAGGCGTGGATGTATACCGACGCTTTGGTCAGAGCCTGCTACCGGATGTGGTTCAGCCACAAGAACCTTCTCAACTGGGTGACGAGCGACGAGGCAGCGAAGAGCACCAAAGGCACACTGGGTGACTACATCGGCAAGTTCTGGTTCAACTATGTGTCTGCTGCCATTCTTGCAATTCTAACCCAGCGCATCCTATACAACTGCAGCTGGATAGAGACGCCTGACATCCTGGCTGCCGTCGCCGCAGCGCTGACCTGTTTCGTATGGTGTGCGGCTCCGTTCCTGATGTATTGGCTTGGAAAGAAATTCCCGCAAGACAAGAAAAGACTTGATGCCAAAGAGACAGCAGAAGTGCGCCAGTTAGCAAAAGACACGTGGAACTTCTTTGACACACTCATAACGGAAGAAAACAATTGGCTTATCCCCGACAACTACCAGCTCAACCGCGAAAAGAAGACCGACTACAAAACCTCGCCTACAAATATCGGCTACTCGCTCACAGCCATAGTCAGTGCCGCAGAGCTGGGTTTCATAAGCAGAGAAGAGGCTCATAAACGCCTCAAGCGCATCATCGACACCGTCTGCAAACTCGAAAAATGGAACGGGCACCTCTTCAACTGGTACGACATCAAGACACTTAACAAGCTGCCCAACTATTTTATATCGACTTGCGACAGCGGCAACTTCGTCGCCTGCCTCTATGTCGTCAAAGGTTTCCTGAATGAGAGCGCAGAGAAAGGTCTGGAGAATAAAGAATTATTGTCTAACGTTGAGAGGCTCATCGACCAAACCGACTTCAGCAAGCTGTACAATCCCGAACTTGACGTGTTCAGCATAGGATACGACAGCAGCAACTACACACTCCTCCCCTACCACTACAACAACTTCGCATCCGAAGCACGCCTCACAAGTTTCCTTACCATCGCTCAGGGCGATGCACCATATAAACATTGGTTCTGTCTCGACAAAACGCTCGTGCAATACCGGGGCTACAAAGGTGTCGCCTCGTGGTACGGCACGCTGTTTGAATACTTTATGCCGCTCATTTTCCTGCCCACCTACAAGCACACATTGATGGACGAGACCTACAGTTTTGCCATACGCGCACAGAAGGCTTTCATAAGGAATTCGAAATCAGAGATTGAAAAAACAAAAGACTTCCCTTGGGGCATAAGTGAGACAGCCTACAACGAACTTGACGACGCCCAGAACTATAAATACCACGCCTTCGGTGTACCTTATCTGAAGTTCCAGAACACCACTCCCGACAGGATTGTCGTATCGCCATATAGCTCATTGATGACAATATCGATTGATGACCGCGCGGTATATAACAACATAAGGCGTCTGAAAGCTCTGAATATGTATGATGAGGGCTTCGGCTTCTTCGAAAGCTACGACCAAGAGGATCAAGTTCCCGTAAACGCCCACTACGCCCACCATCAGGGTATGATACTGGCTTCGCTGACCAACTACCTCGGCAACCATTGCCTGCAGCGCTTCTTTATGCAGGAACCGACAATGAAATCGATGGAGACCTTGCTAAAAGAAAAAGCACAAGTAAAACCCTACATCGACCTCAAAATCACTCAATACAAACGCTACCAATACTCCAAGGTCCAGACCGAAAGCGATGCCCGCGATTTCGACGGAATAGCCAACGTGCCCGAAATAGGCGTCATCAGCAACGGCCAATACACCGTCCTCCTTAACGACCGAGGCAGCGGTTTCTCACGCTATCGCAACATCCTCCTCAACCGCTACCGCAAAATCAGCGCCGACCACTACGGCACCTATCTCTACATCCGCAACCTCAACACCGACAAGCTCTGGTCCGCCACCTACTCACCGCTCGACATCCTGCCCGACAACTATCACGTCAGCTTCGCCTCCGACAAGATTAAATACCAACGTGTCGACGACGCCATTGAGACAAAAACCGAAGTCACCGTCCTCAAGGACCGCAGTGCAGAGATTCGCCGCTACACCTTCTCCAACAACAGCTCCACCGACATCGACCTTGAAATAACCAGCTATGCCGAAGTGGTACTCGCTACCTCTGCCGAAGATGTCAACCATCGCGTATTCAACGCAATGAAAATTCATTCTGAATACGACAACGAGCACCAGGCGCTCATCTTCAGCCGACCGGCCGACAACGGCAACCGACAGTTCCTTATCCATAAGCTCTGGACCGACGACTCCAACGATTTCGAACCATCGACGGACCATTCGCAATTAGTCGAATACGAAACCTCACGTATCAAATTCCTCGGACGGGGCGGCAGCCTGAAACACAGCGACATTATCGAGAACCGACGCACACTCTCACGCACCACCGGCACCACCCTCGACCCCATAATGTCTATGCGTCGCCGACTCCACATCCAAGCAGGCAAATCAGCAGAAGCTTTTATTATCACCGGCTATGCAAAAGCTCGTGAGCAATTGTTGCAGATTGTCGAACAATACCAATATCCCGTTGACATAGAACACGCCTTTGCCACATCTTCTGTATTCAACAATATGCGCACCAATATGTCACTGCTCAAAGGCAGTCAGATGCGCCTCTATAACAATATCTCGAAATATTTGGCGCAGACAGCCACCCTCGGCAACCACCGACAAGCGATACTGGCTCAGAACACCCTCTCGCAAAGCAGCCTCTGGCGTTTCGGCATAAGCGGCGACCTCGCCATCCTGCTTGTCGAGATTGACAGTATGGAAAAATCGGGCTACGCAAAGGAAATGCTCCGCGCCTTCGAGTATTTCAAGATTCACGGCCTGCAGCTCGACCTCGTCTTCATCAACGACGCCAACGAACGCGAACGCGAAGGCCTGACGCACTTTATCCGCAATATGGCCAATACCGAGCACCTCTGGTCCACACATAGCGATGCCGGAAAAGTCTATGTCCTCAATGGCTGCGACCTCAGCAACGCCGAAAGAATACTCCTCCACACCGTCGCAAGACTTGAGTTCAACACCAAGAATGGCTTACGTATCGAACAGCAGCTTGCCGAACTCGAAACAGCCAACCAAAAGTATCAGGACAAAGTCGAATACCCAATCCTTAAACCTAAAAAGGAATTCCGCGTTTGGAGCAACCTCGATTTCTACAACCAATACGGCGGCTTCGACCGCAACGGACTGGACTATGTCGTCACCAACACCAACACCCCGATGCCCTGGGTCAACGTCATTGCCAACCCGCGTTTCGGCACCGTCGTCAGCTCTACTATGGCTGGCTTTACCTTCGCCTACAATGCTCAACAGTTCAAACTGACTGGCTGGAGCAACGACATCGTCCGCGACAACGCCAGCGAAATGCTCCTCATCAACAAGCAGCAGTTCGTGCCGGCCACAGCACGTCACGGTCAGGGTTTCTCGGCTTTTGATGCTGAATATGACAATCTCAAAGTCGCTGTTCGATTGTTTGTCGCTAAAGACAAAATGGAAAAATATTATCAAATCAAGGTGCACAACCTAAACGACACCGAGCAGGACGTGCAACTTGATATGGTTTACAAGCTCGTCCTTGGACTTAGCGAAGAGCAGACGGCACGATACCTTTATTCTCAATGGGACAATGAATCCAACAGTCTTAAAGTCCGAAATGTTTACCATCCAATCTATCACGACAAAACGTTGTATCTCTCTGCAACCCAACCTCTGACCGACGTCTCATTCGACTATCCAAACCGTAAGCGCATAGGACTCACCATCAGCATTCCCGCCAACAGCGACAAAGAGATTGCCTTTATAATCGCTGTCGGCGACAAGCCCGATTTCAAGATTCATAACATTTCCATCGACACAATCAACAAAGAATACCAAGAGGTGATAGAATTCTGGGACAAGCAGCTCTCTCACATTCAAGTCGACACGCCGGATACCGGTTTCAACTATATGCTCAACCGCTGGTATCTCTACCAGGTCTACTCCTCGCGTCTGTTTGCACGTGCCGCATTCTATCAGGTGGGCGGCGCAACTGGCTTCCGCGACCAACTGCAGGACGTGATGAGCATCCTCTACAGCGATCCCGATTATGCCCGTCGGCAAATCTTGGATCACGCTGCCCACCAGTTTGCCGAAGGCGATGTATTGCACTGGTGGCACGAAAGTATGCACCTCGGCGCACGCACAACCTTCAGCGACGACTACCTCTGGCTTGTCTACGTCACCCACCAATATATCAGCATCACAGGCGACAACTCTATTCTCCGCGTGCCGATTCCCTTCTGCCAGGCCGATCAGCTCGCACCTGGCGAAGCCGAGCGCTGCCTGAACTATCGACTGCCCGAACGCATCGACCAATCCGGATACGACACTCATAATCCTGATTTCGAATATGCAACTCTTTACGAGCATCTGCAACGCGCCGTCAACCGCTCTATGTCCCGCATCGGCAAACACGGGTTGCCCCTGATGGGATGCGGCGACTGGAACGACGGTATGTCCACAGTCGGCGTCAAAGGACAGGGCGAAAGCGTTTGGGTCGCCCTCTTCCTTGCCGATTTGCTGCCCAAGATGATGGAACTCTCCACCATCAACTCTCAACTCTCAACCCTCAGCGACCTCTCCTATTGCGAAGAGCTCGCCGCCTTCCGCATAAGACTTGTCGACGCCCTTCAGCAAAACGCCTGGGACGGAGCCTGGTTCCTGCGCGCCTACTTCGACAACGGCGACCCGATGGGCAGCCGCAACAACACCGAGTGCCAGATAGACCTCATCACACAGGCCTGGAGCATCCTCACCGATGTGGCGACGCCAAAACAGAAGGAAAGCATCCTGCGCGAGACCGACAACCGCCTCGTCAACCGCGAAAACGAGATAATACAGCTGCTTACACCAGCCTTCGAGCAGTCGCAACCCTCGCCCGGCTACATAATGAACTATCCCGTCGGCGTCCGCGAAAACGGCGGCCAATACACCCACGGCGCTATGTGGTACATTATGGCTCAGCTCAAAGAGGGACGCAACGACATCGCCTACTACCTCTACTCCATCATCAACCCCATCCACCGCACTCAGACACTCGCCGACGTGCTCAAATACAAGGTCGAACCCTTCTGCATCGCCGCCGACATCTACAGCAACCCGCAGCACCCGGGGCGTGGAGGATGGACCTGGTACACCGGCTCCGCATCCTGGGCCTACAAGACCGGCATCGAAAACATCCTCGGCCTGCACAAAGAGGGCAACCGACTCTCGTTCAAGCCGCACGTCCCCTCCGATTGGCCGTACTTCTCCGTCCGCTACCGGTACCGCTCCAGCACCTATATCATCAAATACTCTAAATCCAACTCCCCAACCGACTCAACCGTCATCGACCTCGTCGACGACGGCGCTGAACACATAATCAATATACATTGACTCCTATGAAAAAAACTATCCTTACACTGGCATTGTTGCTTGTTGCAGCAGCCAAATCCCCCGCCTGCACAAACCTCATCGTCGGCAAAAAAGCTTCCAACGACGGCAGCGTAATGTGCAGCTACAACTGCGACGGCTTCGGCTTCGCAGGCTCTCTTTTCTATAGCCCCGCGGGTCGCCACGCAACGGACGAGTTGATAGCCATTCACGGATGGGGACCCACGCACGAAGGACAGTTCGTCAAACAGGTGGAATACACCTACAATGTCGTAGGCCTGATGAATGAGCATCAGGTCACTATAGTTGAAACCACCTTTGACGGGCGGCTGGATATGCAAAACAGCGACGGTCTGCTCGACTATTTCAGCTTGATGCGGCTGGCGCTGCAGCGGTCGACAACGGCTCGAGAGGCAATAAAATGTATGGCCGAACTGGTTGCTGAATACGGATACAATAGCACTGGCGAGAGCATCACCATCTGCGACCCCAACGAGGCGTGGATAATGGAGATTATCGGCAAAGGGCCCGGACGCAAAGGTGCCGTATGGGTGGCGCTGCGCATTCCCGACGACTGCATCTGCGCCCACGCCAACCTGAGCCGCATACGCCAGTTCCCGTTAGAAAAACGGAAAGCTAATAGCGGAGAGCGAAGAGCCATCAGCAGCAAAAGCCTCAGATATATAAACAATCCGGAAGTGGAATGTATATATGCCGACGACGTTATCTCGCTGGCACGCGAAAAGGGCTTTTTCAACGGAAAGGACGAGGATTTCTCGTTCCGCGACGCCTATTGCCCCATAGATTTCGAAAACGTGCGCTACGCCGACGCCCGCGTGTGGAGTTTCTTCCGGCACCACAGCGACAATATGGACCAGTATCTGCCCTATATCAACGGTGAGTTCGATAAATGCGACCACCTGCCGTTGTGGATAAAGCCCAAAGAGAAACTGAGTCTGCGCGATGTGCAGCAGGATATGCGCGACCATTTTGAGGGGACTGCGCTGGATATGACATCAGATATGACCGCCGGTCCTTGGGGAATGCCCATCCGTCCGCTGCCGATGCATTTTAAAGACCGCGACGGCAACGACTACTACCGCGAACGTCCCATAGCAACACAGCAAAGCGGTTTCACTATGACCTGCCAGATGCGCAGCTGGCTGCCCGACGATGTCGGCGGCATCACCTGGTTCAACTGCGACGATGCCAATATGGTGGCCTACGTGCCGCTCTACTGCTGCATCACACAGGTGCCCGACCCCTTCCGTCCCGAAAACAACCCGCGCAACGAATTCAGTTTCAACTCGGCCTTCTGGATGAACAACTGGGTCGCCAATATGGTCTATCCGCGCTATTCGATGATGATCGGCGACCTGCGCCAGGCTCAACGCGAGCTGGAAGACTACTACTTCGCCGACCAAGACAGCGTCGAAACAGCCATCAAGGATATGACTCCCCTCGACAGGCGAGACTACCTTAACAAGAAAAGCATCGACTATGCCGAGCGTATGATGACGCGATGGGATAAACTGGCCAAATACCTTATTGTGAAATACAATGACCAGGTGGTTCGCAAGGTCGATGACAAAGGCAACTTCCAGCGTTGGGGCTACGACACGCCTGGCTACGACCAGCAGTTCATCGATGCCATCGGCACTGCCACCGGCGACCGCTACCGGCTTAAGAAAGTAATCGAACGTAGAGAAAGATAAAAAAACATCATAATGAAAAAAAACATCTTCATCATTGCCGCCTGTCTACTTGCCTTTGGATGCAACAGAACAAACGGAGGCGACAGCGACACCATTGCAACAAATAGCAACAAGACATTTGCAACCAAAACATTAACAGGCGAGCAAAACTTTCTTGTCAGCTCAGAAGAAGGATTCGATATGGCCGGAAACACCATTGGACTGCGCAATTCATACAACATAGTGTGGCCTGCGGAGAATATGATGTCTGCGTATGCTGAACGCGAATTGATACATATATATTTCTGCAACGACAAAATCGACGATTTGGAGACCGCCGCCCACCGTTGGCTTAACGATGCATCGTTCTATGCGGAAGATGGCGCAAAAGTGACACCGGTGGATAAAATCGACGATTCGTCATTTTACAGTTACTTCAAAATCGAAAGCAAATGCGAGCAGCAAGACGACATCGCCACACTCATCATCTGGCGCGAAAGCTGTGCTGTCGGCGCTGCCCACGGTCTCTATTCGAGCGAATATGTAAATATCGACGTCAACAGCGGTAACATCATACACCTCAACGACTTGGTCGACACCAGCCAGCTTGGACCTGTCATCGTTCGTGCTGTAGAAGACCTTGCAATCAACAAAGAGGTCCAAGAGGCATTATTCGACCAAAACCCTGAACGCCTGCCCGTTCCGGCCGACTTCACCATTGACAGCACACGCAGCACTATAACGCTCGTCTACCAGTTATACGAAATTGCCTCATACGCCGATGGCATTCAGGAAATTGTATTGCCTATCTTCTGGCTTTCAAAACATATTCCGCTGACCCCCTACGCCAAGTCTCTCTTCGGCTCAGGCTGCTCGATTGATTAACAGCATTCTCAAGCAACAATGTTCTTTGGCGAAACACTATCACTCTTTGTAGCCCTGTCGTGGACTGCAACAGCCCTCTTTGCCGAAGTGGCATCTAAGCGCATCGGTTCGCTGCCGCTCAACATAACACGAATGGTGATGTCTCTGCTGTTGCTTGCCGTAACGCTTTGGCTGACAATGGGAACGCCTTTTCCACGCTTTGCCGACGCCGCAGCGTGGCGATGGTTGCTGCTCTCGGGCGTGGTGGGCTACGTGATCGGCGACTTCTGCCTGATGCAAGGCTACATCCTTATCGGTTCGCGCATCGGCCAGCTTTTTATGACCCTCTCCGCCCCTACCGCAGCCATATTCGGCCGCATTCTCATCGGTGAGCAGATGAAGCCTTTGGCCATAGTCGGTATGGTGGTGACACTGAGCGGTATAGCTCTGTCGATTCTCTCAAAGGACAGCGGCGACAAAAAAACGCATCCTAAAGTGAAGCTCAATCTACCTTTGCGAGGAATAGCCTATGCAGCTATGGCCGGCATCTGCCAAGGTTGCGGATTGGTACTGAGCAAAGTGGGTTTGCTGCACTACGAATCGTCTCTCGCCGCCTGCGGCTTCTCTCCCTACTCCGTCCTCGACGACGCTCTACTGCCCCTGCCGCTCAGTATCAGTATCCCCTTTGCCGCCACAATGATACGAGCAATTATGGGCCTCGCTGGTTTTATGCTGATGCAGATGCTCCTCAGCAAGGACGGCATCGGCGAACTGCGCCGCGCAACAAAAGACCGCAAAGCTATGCTCTGTGCTTTCGGCTCCACAATGTTCGGACCCTTCATAGGCGTAAGCCTCTCGCTGATGGCAACTCTCTTCACCAGCGCCGGCATCGCCCAAACCATCTTCGCCCTCACACCTATACTCATCATCGCTCCCGCCGCCCTGCTCTTCCACCAGCGGGTGACAGTGCGCGAAGTCATCGGCGCCGTCATCAGCGTCATCGGCGTTTGCCTGTTTTTCATTTAGTATGTTAAAAAAAAATGATTAGTAAAAAAGCATCTCATTTTGTTACTAATAAAACAGACGACTAAATTAATAATAATGAAAATGTACAATCATTCACCAAAGCCGCTCCTACCCAAATGGATATCCAAAGCCGTATGCTTTGCTCTGCTGGTTGCCGGATTAAACAATCCCGCTTCGGCACAATTTGAAAGCAGCAGTAGCAACATTGTCACCGTCCACTCTTCCAACGGTTTATACTCAGCCACCACCCTCCCTGCACGGCGTTTGGACATAACCTCATTGGGCAAAACAGATGTATTCAGCACCAAAGACTCCACGTTGCTCTACACCATCCCCGTAAACCTTTCCTTCGGAGAAGTCTTCATCAGCAACGACGGCCGAACAGTCTTGCACCTGCTCAATTACGACTACTCGCCACGAGAAAACCCTTCACACACCCACAGCTTCTCACTATACGTCGACGGAGCCGTAAAGGTGCAGCAGAATCTGAAAGAACTGATTGGATGCAACAACGACAGCGTCAACTGCAGGCTTTATTTCACACTCAAGGATTTCTTCATCCCCAACGCCACCTCTCGCGACACGCTGATATCCGACAGGCCTGTCTTTGCAATCAACGACACCGTCTTCGTTTACACCGCCTCACGCACATTGCTCAGAATCCACCTCTCCACAGGCGAAATCGAAACCCTGCCGTTCTCTTATCACTCTGAATCGCAACTGAGGCAAATACCTCCTCGGCAACGTATCGAAACGTCCTTCAAGTGTCCAAGCAACTATGTCAGCGATGGAGAAGAACTGCTTGCCTCAAAGCTGCGGATGACTCCACAAGGTGATGTGACTTACGGTGCCTACAAATACTATCATCTGAGTATGCTGCTGCGCATCGACCGCGACGGACACGCCACCATCGTAAAATTGGACAACCGCGACAGCCTGCCCGAAGCCAAGATACGCAAAGCCATCAAGAACACACGCTTCGATGTCAGCGACTTCCCCGAAGGAATTGACTTCTGGTACCAAGAGCTATTTGGTGCAATGCACAAACGCAACAAGCTAATAGCCAAGCACGAAGGCAAAATAGAATGGCAAAACAGACGTGCCTGGTACGAGCGCCGCATTGTCGCCGACACCATCGACGGCATATACATCCCACGCGACATCGAGGACTGCTTCAGCCAGCTTGATTCTATATTAGCATTCAAAAACCGCAGAGGCATAATTGCCCAACCCAACCGCGAAAGTATGTCCAAATACCATTTCGGACTCGGTATGTGGCTACGCAACAACTGGGGATTATGGAGCGGCTCGCGACTTGAAAGATACTTCTATGCCCGCGGCGTCTACCATCCCGACAATATGTCCGGCGCAATACTCGAATACTACTACGACTACCTTCACGGAGTGGACAGCGCCTGGCGAGCTTTCGACACGACCCTCGTTCCACCACCGCCACCCGACACAGCAACCGTTTCTATACCCGAATACAAAATCACCGACCGCCACCTGCGCCACATATTGAAAAGAGTGGTGAAAGGCAAAACACTCGACCTTGACCCCGAAAACGAAGAAACACCATTGGAGGAAAACATCGCCTGCTTCCTAACCCTATCCAATTTTTTCCCTGACGACACTTCCGACACGACAAAGATGGAAATGATTGACGACATCAAGGAGGAACTTGCCGACGGCAGCATTATCCTGCCATCCTACGGCAATAAGAAAGCGCTTCCCAAATTCAACACCGACAATCCTTTCACCCTTTTGCATCTTCAGCAAGTAATGCTTGAAGACGACTACCGTAGTCAACCGTTCTATGGATATGTAAAGCACAAGGGACACCTCTTCTATTTGACACAAAAAGAAATCGACAGCCGCTTTTTCAAAGCCAAAAACAAAAGCCGACGGTTTTGGAAACCGGCAAAATACGACAACACAATCAAATCTTACCCTGATAGGACTTACGCCTTCTCCAACGGATTATGGTACATTCTTTGGGAAAATTAAAAATCAAGATTATGCACAACGTTAAGATAACAGCCATTCGCAAAGCCGACTACAAAGACCTGCAAGCCCTCTACGAAAACCCCATCCAGCACGCCTGCACCATCAACGAAGGCGACAGCTGGATAAGCATCAATGCCACCAAACCCCACACCCTCTGCGACAGCGCTTGGGAGTCGATGCGCTGGTTTGTCGAGGAACTCGCTGCCGGACGCGGCAACTTCTACGACGGCTGGATGAAAAACCCCAACAGCGCACTCATTTCCTGCAACGACGGCTTCCGCCCCGTCAGCTTCCTCCTCGAAAGTGTATAGCACTTATGTATGCTTGCAGGCTGGAAGCCCGCGCCTCCCGTCAAAAAAAAGAAACGGAGAACTGACTGTAGCAGTCCGTTCTCCGTTTTCAGTTTCAATCAATCAGTCGGTTACACTTCCCAAGTGTCGCCGCTGTTGAGCAGGTCGTCGACGCATTTGTACTTGCCGTTCTGCATCTGCTCGTCCATCTGGTCCTCATACAGCTGAGTGTAGGAGGTCTTCTTGACATTGCGGATAACGCCAAGTGCAACAGGCAGGTCGCCGCCCATATGGGCCAGCATCATATGGATGCCGGTATCCTCGGTGGTCTCATCGTGGACCATAATGTCGTCGATAGTGACGCCGTTCTCGCCAATGGTGACAGCTTCCAGCTGACGACCGTTGAAACGCAAGCCCTTATTCTTCTCCTTGCCGAAAATCATCGGTTTGCCGTGCTCGAGGACAATGGTACGGTCGTCGCGGACAGCGCGGTCGGTAATGGCTGCGTGGGTCTTGTCGTTGAAGATCATACAGTTCTGCAGCACCTCAACAACCGAAGCACCGTCGTGCTGCGAAGCACGCGTCATAACGTCGGTGGTCAACGCCGGCACGCAGTCAAGCGTACGGGCAAAGAAAGTACCCTGTGCTCCCATTACAAGCTCACCCGGATTGAACGGGTAGTCGATGGTGCCGTAGGGCGACGTCTTCGTCACCTGGCCGAACTTCGTCGTCGGGCTGTACTGACCCTTCGTCAGACCGTAAATCTCATTGTTGAAGATGGTGATGTTCAAGTCCTGGTTGCGGCGGATAGCGTGGATCAAGTGGTTGCCACCGATAGCCATCGAGTCGCCGTCGCCCATATTCACCCACACGCTCAGCGCAGGGTTGGCCAGCTTAACGCCAGTGGCGATAGCGCAGGCGCGACCGTGGATGCTGTGGAAACCGTAGGTGTCCACATAATAAGGAATACGCGACGAGCAACCGATACCGGAGACCATCACGATGTTCTCTTTCTTGGTGTGCGTCTTCGGAAACGTATTGAGAAGTGATGACAGGATAGCGTGGTCGCCGCATCCCGGGCACCATTTCACCATCTGGTCGCTGGTAAAATCAGCTTTTGTATATTCTACGTCCGTTTTCGGAACAAAATGTCTTTCACTCATAATTAAACGTTTTATGTTGATATGTTTTACGTTGATATGTTTGAGGTTGAATTGTTGATATGAGCAAGCCCCATATCAACTTATAAACTTATCAACCTATCAACAATCTATTAAACTCTTCTTTTAACTCACCAACCTCGAAGGGCAGACCCATAACCTTGTTGTACTGGGTCATCGGGCACTCGGGGAACTGCGTGCGCAGATAGCCGGCAAACTGACCGTTGTTCAGCTCGCAAACGACAATCTTCTTGTACTTGCGCAGTATGTCGCCGGTGTTCTTCGGCAGCGGGCAGATATAGTTGAAGTGCGTGTAAGCCACCTTCTTGCCCTCTCTGTTCATCTCTTCGACAGCAAGTGTCAGAGCACCGCTGGTGCCACCCCAACCCACAACGAGCAGGTCGGCATCGGGATCGCCCGTAACCTTCTGTTCAGGCAGGTAGTTGGCCACGCGGTTCACCTTCTCCTGACGGTTCTTGGTCATCAGAGCGTGGTTCTCGGGATCGGTGCTCAGCGGACCGTCGGGGCACTTCTCAAGACCGCCTACACGGTGGCGCAGGCCTTCCATTCCAGGAAGAGCCCACTCGCGGGCAAACGTCTCGGGATCACGGCGGAACGGACGATAGTTCGGGTCGTTCGGCTTGGCCAGACGCGGAGTGATAGAAGGCAGGTCGGCAACCTTCGGAATGCGGAACAGCTGCGAGCCGTTGCCCAGATAGCCGTCGGTAAGCAGAACAACGGGGGTCATATGCTCAAGGGCAAGCTTGGCAGCGGTGTAAGCCCAGTAGAAGCAGTTGGCACTGCTGCTGGCAGCAACCACGATAAGCGGAGCCTCACCGTTACGGCCATAGAGAGCCTGGTTCAGGTCGCTCTGCTCAGTCTTTGTGGGCAGACCCGTCGAGGGACCGCCACGCTGAACGTCGACAACCACGAGCGGCAACTCAACCATAACAGCCAGACCTAAAGCCTCGCTCTTCAGCGACAGACCAGGACCGGAAGTGGAGGTGCAAGCCAAAGCGCCTGCATACGAAGCACCGATAGCCGAGCAGATACCGGCAATCTCGTCCTCAGCCTGGAACACACGTGCACCAAGCGATTTGTGCTTTGCCAGCTCAACCATAACGTCGGTGGCCGGAGTGATAGGATAGCTACCGAGGAACAGACGACGTCCGCTGCGCTCGCTGGCTGCCAGAAGACCCCAAGCGGTGGCGACGTTACCCGTAATGTTGCGATAACGGCCCTTCGGCATCTCGGCGTGAGCAACCTCGACAATCTTCGAGTGGATAAGCTCCAGCTTGTCGGCATATTCATAGCCCTCGCTGAGGACAGCCTTGTTCAGCTTCACGACCTCGGGTTTCTTGGCGAATTTGCGCTCCAGGTAGGCGAAAGTCTTCTCAAGCGTCTTGTGCGTGAGGAAGAAAATCATACCCAGCGCAAACATATTGCGGCACTTGTCGGTGGTTTTCTTGTCAGCACCCTGCTCCTCGCCAATCTTGGCTGTGAAGCTTGTAATAGGCGCACGGACAATGGTATATGCGCGTTCGAGCTCGTCGGTGAAAGGATTCTCCTTATAACCGGCCTTCTCGAGAGCGTCCTCGGTGAAGGTATCCATATCGACGATGACGGTGGCACCCTTCTTGGCCCATTTCAGCTGCGATTTGAAAGCAGCAGGGTTCATAGCAACCAGGATGTCGCATTTGTCGCCTGAGCTGTAGATGTGCGAACCCACGTGAACCTGATAGCCGCTAACGCCGGCAACGGTGTTGTGCGGAGCACGGATTTCAGCAGGATAGTCGGGGAATGTGGCGATATCGTTGCCTGTAAGGGCACTGGCATCGGAGAACAGCGTACCGGACAGCTGCATTCCGTCGCCCGAGTCACCAGCAAATCGGATAACAAGGTCATCCTTATTAACAATCTGATCTTGTGACATTTTGTGATATTTTAATTTGTAATTGCTTTTAGAATTAGTTTTGCAAAAGTACTAAAAAAATATGAGTTGGCAGCCCAAAAACAAAATAAAAAAAAGCACCGGCCTTCAAACACGCCGGACAACACCCACAACCCACTGACGCTAAACACATTGCAAGTTATCATTTTTTATCAACCGCACCGGCGTCCGACCTCGACACGAGCCGAAAACGGCCGCTGCAACAATAAAACCATCCGCAACTCGTTAACCCATAAAAAAACAGCAAGCCGAATCCTCAACCGAGAATTTCGCACAAACAAGCAATAAAACAATCACAATATGTCAACCTATAAACCAAAGATTGTCGACACTTCAAGCATCGAATTGCCCGAACAGCTGATGCTGCTGGCCGAGCAGATGGCCGAGAACGTACACGAAATATGGGCCGCCACACGCATTGAGCAAGGCTGGACCTACGGCCCCGAGCGCAACGACAGCCTTAAACATCACCCTTGCCTGGTGCCTTACAGCGAACTGCCCGAAGAGGAGAAGGTCTACGACCGCAACACCAGCATCGAGACGTTGAAATTCATCCTTGCAAAAGGATGGGAAATAAGCAACTGATATCAGTCGCCCTCTATCTTGACAAACGATTTGATTGGCGCTATGGCTTCCAGCCGTGCGTGGTCGTAGAGGTCGGGGAACTCGACGATGAAGATGAACTCACGCACCTTGACCTTGTACTCCTTGCCGTCGAGCACAATACGCTCGCGGTTGAGCGACTCGGCAATGCCTGCCGCGGTGCCTCCCGTAGCCAGTATATCGTCGAAGAACGACAGGTAGAACGTGTCGCCCTCAGGCTTGCCGGCCGCAATGTCAGACAGACGGTAGAAGACGTGGTCGGGGCCATATTCCTTCATTATCTGCACATCGCGCAAATCGCCTTTGGCAAAAGGCAGCTTGCCCTTCTTGCGAATGGGCACGATGTTCTGCACCAGTTTCGACTGGGTGAGCAGCGGAGCGGCAAAAAGGAATCCGCGGGCCTCGACGGTAATGACGTTGGGGCTGTGGACGTTGGCGTCAAGATCGGCAACAAGCTGATTGTAAGCTTCCTTGTTCGACATAAAAGGGATAATGTCGATAAAGTCTATACCGGGCTTCGGGAAATCGGGATAGTGATTGATAACGTCTTTATAATTCATAATATCAGTTTGTTTAAGCGTTTTGCCGCACACGTTGCGACAATGCAAAGATACACAACTTTTCGCAATCGAAAGAAAAGAATTTTCGGCTTGCCTCAAAACCATATCATTACCAGCACTTTACAAAGACAACTCCGTTCGTTGTCCGTTCGTTGTCCGATTGTTGTCCGATTGTTGTTCGATCAGTGAACGGACAACAACTGGACAACGAGCGGACAACGACTGGACAACGAGCAGTGTTGATATAGCTCAAAAGCGGCGCTGAAACTGCGTTGCAACGAGGTGTCCGTCGGGCGACTGCGAAGGAAAAAATAATCCGTATTGGTCAAAATCCATTTTTTGTTCGTATATTTGCAGTTTGAATTATTATGCAAACACATATATGCGAAAGAGCATTATATCACTGATTCTATTGCTGTTGTGCAGTTTTTCGATGCAGGGGCAAAGTGCGGAGCGTATGCCTGGCAGGTTGTCCGACTCGGCCTTTGCGAGCGTTCTGACCTGCGGTCCTGGCGACGAGTTCTATGAGTCGTTCGGCCATTCGGCGCTGAGGATATGCGACAGCACGCAGGGCCTCGATGTGGTGTTCAACTACGGCACTTTCGACTTCAGCGAGCCGCATTTTTATCTGCGTTTTGCCGGAGGCAGGCTCAATTATCTTGTCACCACAGAGTCGCTCGGCGGCTTCTGGTTGGAGTATGCTTATTTCGGCCGTTCGGTTTACGAGCAGCGCCTTAGGCTGAGCAAAAGCGAGCTGGACACGCTGTTCAAAATGCTGGTAATCAACCTGCGACCCGAAAACAGATACTATAAATACGATTTCTTCCGCGACAACTGCGCCACGCGCATTTGGGATATGGTGGCGGCGGCCCTCAAGGGGCGCAGCCTGCCGCCCGACGACTACCCCGACACGAAGCAGACCTACCGCGACCTGGTCTACAAGTACACCGACAGCACGCTGCTGTGGTGGCGGCTGGGCGTCGACCTGCTTCTCGGCGCCAATTGCGACCACGTAATGACAAAGTCGCAGTATGCCTATATCCCAACCGAGATGATGTGGCAGCTTGACACATTGCTACTCACTGACGGAGAGGCTCTTGCAGAACCGTCGGCGCAGATGCTTGACGAGACGAGGCAGCCCCTGCCCCGCAGCGTGTCGCCCACGATGTGCTTCTGGATATTGTTTGCCATCGTGCTGATTATAACTTTGATAGCGCGCCGCGCCAAGTGGAAGCTCTATTGGCTCGACGGCATCCTCTACACCGCCGTCAGCGCCGTGTCGCTGCTGCTTATCTATATGACCTTCTTCAGCGACCATTGGTGCACCAAGGCCAACTTCAACCTGCTGTGGGCCAACCCGCTGTATATATGGCTGCTGGTGCGTCTGCGGCACCAAAACTGCGTGATGACGCTGCTCATCGGCTGCATTCTGCTGGCCTTCCTCGTGGGCTTCAGTATGTGGCCCCAGAGCTTCAACAGCGCCGTTATTCCGATTGTCCTGACGCTTGAAGTCAGGCTTCTGGACCGTTTTACCGACAAGAAAAAAATACAAACTATAATGAAAAAGCAAATCATTCTGTTGTGTGCGCTGATTGTGGCCACAGGCCTGCAGGCACAAGAAAAGGATTATATGAGGGAACCCACGAAATACAAGGGTTGCCATACGGTGACGATCTTCGACTCGACCAAGGTCTTTATGGAGGAGTCGGGCCTGAGCCGCGTGGATTATCACAAACGCTTCGCCGTGCTTGACTATCAAGGCTGCAGCGCGAACAACGTGGTGAAGATGGACTACGACCCGCTGTCGGCCTACGTGGAGATACGCCAGGTGCTGGTGCACCGCAACTACAGTAACCGCACCGACACCATTGTAGGAACGGTGACCGGAGAACGGAGACCGGGAAAAGTCGTCTACGACTATGTTGCGCCGGCACGCCTCATCTACTGGGGCGCCTCGCAGAAGATGGTCGAGGTGGGCCATCTGGACCCCTACGACGAGGTGGAAATCTGGTCTTTCCGCAAGGGCTACACCTACGCGTTATTAAGCGGAGAACGGAAAGCGGAAAACGGAGAACTGGCTGCCGCGTCAAATTTTTCCGTTCTCAGTTCTCAGTTCTCAGTTCTCAGTTCTCCGTTCCCCGAGGACGACAGTCGCTATATCCCGCCGATGCGCGGCCACTTCTACGACATCGTCCCCTTCTGGAGCGACCAGCCGATAACCGACAAGGTCTATTCGGTCAACGTGTTGACATCGAAAAAGCTGCGCTTCAGCTTCTATAACGATATGAGCGGCGTGACAATGGATTCGGTGCGCGAAGGCGACCGCACCATATATACCTTCCGTCGCCACGACATTATGCCCCTCAAGCACGAGCCTTCGGCATTGGCCGACAACGATATGCAATGCAAACTGCTGCTAAGCACCGCCCCCAACTGGGAGTCGAAGTCGATGTGGTTCTACGGCGTGAACGAGGACTACGGCAGCTTCAAGAGCACGCCCGAGGTGACGGCCAAGGTGCGCGAACTGCTGGCTCCCGCCAAGACCGAACAAGACAGCATCAGCATCCTGACCCACTGGGTGGCCGACAACATCCGCTATTGCGGCATATCGATGGGCGAAGGCGAAGGCTACACGCTGCACAACGCCCAGATGAACTTCACCGACCGCTGCGGCGTGTGCAAGGACAAAGCCGGTATGCTGGTGGCTATGCTGCGCGCCGCAGGCTTCAAGAGCTACGCCGCTATGACGATGGCCCACGAGCGCATCGACCGCATCCCCGCCGACCAGTTCAACCACAGCGTCTGCGTGGTGCAGCACCGCAACGGGCAGTATGAGCTGCTCGACCCAACGTGGGTGCCCGGCGTGCGCGAGTTGTGGAGCAGCGCCGAGCAGCAGCAGGGCTACCTGATGGGCCTGCCCAACGGCGCCGACCTGATGGAAACACCCGTGTCGCCAGCCGAGAAGCATTATGTGCGCATAACCGGCACATCGAAGATAAAGAAGAACGGCACCCTTGTGGGCACCTTCACCGTCACCGCCGAGGGACAGAGCGATGCTGCCGTGCGCGGTGTCTTCAAGGCTCGCCAGAGCGAATGGCAGCGCAACCTTGAGATGGAACTGCTGCGCATAGCGCCCAACGCCGTCATCAAGAAAGTGACCTACACCGATGAGGACAGCTATCTGGAGCACCCCGTCAGTATAACCTATAAATACAGCATCCCCGACTACGCCATAGTCGACGGCGACAAGCTTGTTTTCATCCCACTGACAGCACGCAACCTCTACAGCCGTGCTATGGGCCACCTCTATTTCGACACCACCGCCACCGAGCGCACTCAGCCTTTCGCCGACCGCTGTTCGAGACTGGTGGAGATTAGCGAGAGCATCACGCTACCAGGCGAGTACAAGACTATGGAGTACAACGCCCATATAGACGGTGTCGTCTCACCGGCAGCCAACTACGGATGCGGCTTCAAGCTTGACGGCAAGACACTGACCTTCGGCGAAAGCGCTATGTTCAACAAGCGCGTCTACGATGCCGCCGACTGGCCCGCCTTCCGCCAAGCCGTTCGCAACCAGAAAGTGGTGGCCGCCACTCCGGTAGTGCTGCATAAATAACGTTAACCTTGACTTTAACTTTAACTACAGATAGAAATGAATAGAATCTTTAGAATATTAACCGCCGTAGTGCTGTTCTCCGTTTTCAGTTCTCCGTTCTCCGCTTCCTACGCACAGGATGCCGAATACAATCTTATCCGCCGTACCTACAAGATAAACCGCGACGGCACGATGGACATCAGCTACCGTAAGGAAATCAAGCTGCTGCGCAACCGCGCCATCACTGCCTACGCCGACAAGGGCGAGACGTTCATCCTCTACAACCCCGCCATCGATGAGCTGAGGATAAACGAGAGCTACACCATCCGCAAGGACGGCAGCCGTGTGCAGACACCTGCCAACGCCTTCATCGACCAGCTGCCGAGCCAATGCGAGAACTGCGGCCGCTACAACGGCATCCGCGAGCGTGTGGTAGTACACACCGCACTGGAGTACGACTGCATCATTGTACTCGACTACACCATCCACCGCAAGGCGTCGTACCTTGACGAGGAAATCGTCCTCAGCGAAGACTGCCCAGTAAAGAGATACGAAATCATCGTCGACCTGCCAAAAGACAGCGACCAATCCATCCATAGGCCAATCGGTTCCAACATCAAGACCTTGGACGACAATCACACCCTTCATCAAATCGCCAGCAACCTGCCACAGAAGTATGTCGACAACTACCTGCCCGCCGACAGCAAGCTCTACCCCACCCTCCACATCACCTGCGGCACACGTCCCAACGACATCCTAGAATCTTCAAGCGAGAAGCTGCCCGAAGCCGTCTACACCGTCGGCGAGCTGCACGACAACGACCAGCTGAAATACGCCACCAACATCCGCGACTATGTGGTCGACAACATCTACACCACCGACTTCCCGCTCAGCCTGGTCGGATATGTCCGTTCGTCGGCCAAGGAGACCTTCCTCAGCGGCTGCGGCACACCCGCCGACAAGCAGCACCTTGTCGCCGCTATGCTGCGCGAAGCCGGTTTCATCGCTGAGGAGTATGAGCACGGTGTCCACGTGACAATCCACGAAGAGGGACGTCCGGTCATCTACAACCTTTCGACCAACGTCAAACGCCCAGCCCGCCTTGACGGTGCCGCCATCGACGAGCAACGCGAAATCGATATTGAACAGACCATTCCCTGGCAGGGCGAGAACTTAGGCGGCGGCTACAGCCGTATGACTCTGCCCACCGAGCGGGGCAGCATCAGTATCGATCCTGCACGGCTTACCAGCAACCGCAAGGCTCCTGTCAAGGTGCGCAACTGCAACGAAAAATACCACTACACAATACAGAATGCCGGAACAATGGTAGGCAAGCCCATCAGCATTAGCCGCACAGTCAACGGCCTCGGCAGCATCAAGATTAGCATCAAGCAACTTGGCAACGGAGCAATCGATGTGGTCCGCGAGCTCAATATCGACGTCCCCGACGGCATCGTTACCCCAAAGCAGTACAAAGCCTTCCGCAAGATGATTCAAGACTGGAATCAAAACAAGAGAATAACCACAAACGCCAAGTAAGACATTCCTCTTAACAGGAGTAAAACAATAATATCAGGTGGAAGTAAAAACAGTGGGTTGAATAGGACAAAAGAAAGACTTTTGTCCTATTCAACCCACTGTTTTAATCCTTTTATACTATTTCATCCCTCTCTCGGCTTTGATCTGCTCGTAAGCCTCGTTGATTTCGCGGAACTGGGCTTCGGCGTTCTTCTTCACCTCTTCGCCCATACCTTCCACCTTGTCGGGATGATACTTCATCGCCAGTCGACGGTAGGCCTTCTTGATCTCATCCTCGGTGGCCGAGCTGTCGATGCCAAGCACTTTGTAGGGGTCTTTCCTCGTCGACGACGAATGCGACGACGAGCCTGAGCCATAGCCTCCATTGCTGCGCCCTCCACCAAAACCGCCGAAGCCACTGGTGACGTGGCGTGCCATAATCGAAAGATAGTCGCGTGCATTGATGCCCAAGCCGTTGCTTATGGCGTGTAGCACGGTCTGCTCCGGATAGGTAATCTCGCCGTCGGCGTCACCTATGCTGAAAAGGAAATCCAGCATATGGTAACGCGTCGTGTAGTCGGTGTTCTGCTTGATTTGGCGGCAGATGTCGCCAACCGGAATGTTCTGCCCCTGCAGGTCGCGCAGTTTCAGCAGCAATTCCTTGGCCTTCTCCTCGCCATAGTTGCTCACAAGGAACCGCTTGACCAGCGACAACTCACTTTTTTTCACCTCATTGTCGGCATTCATAACTGCCGCTATAAGCACCAGCAGCGCTGCCGACAAGTCGTCCTGCGAGCCGGTGTTGTAATATCTGCGTTGGGTTCTGCCGTCATTACCGCCTGAATAGTCACCGCCGCCGATATAACCATCTGTCTGGCGGTTTTCGAGTTTCTTGCCTATAAGGTATCCTATAATGCCACCGATGGGGCCCATCATCGACCAGCCCAAGCCGGTAAGTATCCATTTTCCTATTCCCATAATTCAACTTCAATCTTCAAAATTCATAATTCAACATTACTCCTCCTCCATCTCCTCGTCGAGGCCCTCGTCGCCCATCAGCGACGAATTGACCACATATCCCGACTGCATCGCATTGTTGTCGGGCGTAGCAACGCTTATGCGACCTTCTGATATACCCTGGCCGGCAAAATGTCGTTTGAGGAACTCGTCGCGATAGCCGCCCACAATGGCCAGGCTCTCGATAGCGGCGTCGTGCGGATAAAGCCGCTCCGCAAGGCGTTGCACCTCCTTGTCGGTCGGACGCTTGGACGAAAGCCCTTTCCTATGCAGGAACGACACAAAGCCGGTGTCCTTGACCGTGATGGCATTCACCTCGCCATAGAGTATTGCCTGCGGCAAAATCGACGAGTTGGCCTTCTCGGGGTGCCGCGTAATATAGTATTCTTCCTTAAGCAGATAGAGGCTCTGCCGCTTGGCAGCCTCCTGGATATTGATCTGCGGGGCGAACGTGACAACTATAGACGTGTCGTACTGCATCACCTCGACCATTTTGTTAAGCGTATTGTATTGCTCCGAATTGAACTGCGCCTGCAGCGGGTCGAAGGCAATATACTCGAGGTTGCCGCTCACGCCAAGAGCCTTTGACACAGCGCGGAAGGGCGACGTAGCCACCTTGACCAGCAGGTTACCCAGCGTCTTCCACACAATCTTCATATAAGAGAATTCGGGCGAATCGATATTGCCCGCGACGGGAACATCGAACTGCACCTTATTGTCCTTGTCCTTAAGCACATAGAGCGCCGCCTTGAGCGGTATCTTGACCTGAGGCTCCACATCCTTGCGCTTCTCGCCCACCTCGGGGTTGAACAAGTCGAGGTTGTTGCGGCCTTCAAGTTGACTGTTGAGAATGGTGTTCTCGCTGGTGAACGAGAAGGTGCCGTCGGTCAGCGGATGACCGAGATAAGCCACCGCGTAAGGCGACAAATCTTTTAACTGCAAGTTCTTGATTGTCAGCACAAGGTTCTGGTGACGCTTCCACTCGTCGATGTTGCCTTGCCACTTCACGAACGCCATACCGCCGTGCGGCAAATGAGCCGACACGCGAGCCTTGCTGTCACCCAGCGAAGAAATGTTCTCAGCACTGACGTTCAGCTTCTTGACGGGAAACGAGAAAGCGTCGGGCAGCGAATAGTCGTTGAAGGTGAACTCGGCATCGCGCAACGCCAACTTGCCCACGCGCAGGTCGAACGGCTTGGCCGGCGACGACTGCTCGGCAGTCGTTTCGGCGGCGGCAGGCTCGGCATTGGGCTGGGTCTCAGCCTGTTTCTTGTCAGAAGTGCCGACGGCAAAAAGCCGCGAGAAATTGCTGCCGTCCTTGTATAAGTCGAAGTGCGACGTGAGACCGTCAATCATCACCGTCTTGACATCGTACAGATTCTCTTTCACATTGATGCGGTTCACGTCGACCGACAGTTTGCTGCAGGCCAACACCTGCTCTTTCTTCGTGTCGCGGATGTCGACACCACTCAAGTCGACCTTGCCGCCAATGTTCATCCTCAAGATGTCGTTCAGGTTGCCTTTCACCTGAATATCAGCATCCAACTGACCATCCATCTTGCCCACGTTCATTATGTCGGCCAGATATGCGCGGGCGTTGGAGATGGCAAACTGCTCCAAATCCAAATCCACCGCGAAATCGTTGTTGTCCATATTGAGCGACGCCTCGGTGCGCAGCGTACCGCCATCGGCAAGCTTCAGCGCCAGTCCTGCGTCGGTGTTTTCCGAGCCATCGAAGTACACTCCAGGCACTTTGATATTCAAATTCTTAAGATCCCACTCGCCTCCCAACTTCGGGTCGGCATAGTAGATTTCGCCCTCCGACAGACGTATCTTATAGAAGCCGAAACGCCAGTTGCTCGACGTCGTGTCGTCGTCCGTCTCATCGTCGTCCGACGCAAAGTGGTCGATAATGGAGCTGAAGTTGAAACGGTCGCCGTCCTGAATCACCCTTATACGCGGTTCGGCCAACGTGATGTGGCGCACATAAAGCTCGTTGGCAAGCAGTTTGCGCAGCTTGACCGATACGTCGAGCGTATCGAACGAGAAAAATGCCGTGGTGCCGTCATCCTCAAAGACCGTGAGGTCATAGATGCGCACGCGGCCGCTCAGCGCGTTGAGCCGCAGTTTCTCGACCCTTATTTCGCGCCCTATGAGTTCCTTGCCGTGACGGTTGACGTAGCCCTTCGCTATGTGCGGGGCCACAGAGAGTACAATAACGAGCAGCAACAATATGCTCGCTACGATTATCAACGTGATTTTCAACCACTTTTTCATATAATGCCTACTTGTTTCAAAAATGCAAAAATAATAAAAAAGTATTATTTTGCAAAAATAAGTTATGCAAATGAAAAAAAACTGAATTTTAAGCTACTGGCAACGCTTTCACACCTGCATCAGAAAAAGTCCGTTCCCGAGCCGTGAAAGCGCCATACCAACACCGTTCGTTGTCCAGTCGTTGTCCGCTCGTTGTCCAGTTGTTGTCCAGTCAATGACTGGACAACAACTGGACAACAACTGGACAACGACTGGACAACGAGCGGTGTTGGTACCGTGTTGGAATGACGTTGAAACGAGGTTGTATGCTGTCTGTTTCGGGTGCATTGTCCTGTGTATGTTGTTGGTTACAAGGTCTGTTTGCTGTTCCATATCCGGTTGAACTGTGCTGGCGACAGCTGGTGCCGGATTTTGTAGAGGTCGTACATATTCATCAGCGCATCGCTGAGGTAGTCGCCCATTATGCGGGCGCCCTTGTGGGAGAAGTGAATGTAGTCAGAGCCTGCATAGCCGTTCTTGACCCAGGTTATCATCGAGTTGTAGCCTCCCATAGCGTCGTATATGCTCCAATAGGCGGCGCCGTGGGCGTTGGCCATATCGCGCAGCCGCTCGACCACGGTGGGCAGCATCGGATAGGTGGCCAGATGGCCGCCGACCTTGGTGCTCATATCGGAGGGGCCGATGAAGAGGATTGCCGCCTCGGGGCAGGCACGACGCACATAGTCTATCTGCTCGCCGAGCTTCTCGCAGTAGTTGTCGATAGACTTCTCTGTGCGCAGGTAAGGCACTGAGTTGCCGCCAAACTCCATAATAATCATTCCTACGTCCATCAGGCGGTAGGCTTCGGCCAGCTGGTCGAAGTTGGCCTGCTTGAACTGGTGGCCCGACACGCCTCGCATCGCTATGTTGTCGACAGCCACGCCATAGCCGTTGTCGACCATAATGCCGTAGATGTCGGCAGTGCCCTTGAAGGTGAGCGAGGCCGACGAGGTGACGGTATCCATCTGCCAGGCTATCATCCCCACACCGGGCTTGGCGACGCTACGCGAATACTGGCCGGGGCCTTTGCGGTTGTGCATAGTCACGCTGAGCGGGCCCGGACGGTTGTTGAAGAGTACGCGTAGGGTGCTGAACTCACCTGCCAGTTCGGAGGCATACTTGCCATTGGAGGCGTAGAGCGACAGGGTGGCGCCGCCCGTGACGCGCCAGCTGCGCAGCATCGGACCGTAGTTGCCGTTGGCACGGACAAAGGAACTGTCGCCATAGGTGGACTGGCCTATGAGGGAGCCCGAGGCCGACTGGTTGAAGGTGATGGTAGGCACCGGCTGTCGCAGGGGCAGCATTCCGGGGCCGCCGCCGCCAAAGGCGGTCTGCAGACGCTCGCGCAGACGGCAGCTGATGCGGTCCTGCTCTATCTGCGAGTCGCCATAGTGGAGCACACGGACTATGCGTTTCTGGCCGACGGCGTTTTCGATGCTTGCAAAGAACTTGTCGAAGCAGGCGATATTGTCGTTGGGCAGCCAGATGCGCGTCTGCCCCTCGAAGAGCTGGCTGCGGCACGCCTCGATAGAGTCGCGCGCCCCCGTCAAGTCACGCTCCACACGCTTGACCAGCAGCTGGTCCATACTCTTCTCTTTCTCGCGCACAAGCACCTTGTGGAGTGTGGGGAAACGCAGTGTGACGCTGCCCAGGGCAATGCCGTCCTTGGGGAAGACGATGCATAGCAGAGCCAGAGCAGCGACGACAGCCGCAAAGAATTTAAGTGTGCCTGAAGGTTTCATCAAAGTGGGTCTAATGCCTTGTTCGCTTTAATCAGCCTTTGAGTCTGGCAAGCTCCTTCTCCAGCTCGTCGACGCGGTTGAAAAGTTTCTCAAGGTTACGCTCGTAGATATAGGTCTTGCGCTGCTTGACAGCATCGGTGGCCGGAGAGCCGAGTATGGTCATATTGTCGGGGAAACTGCGAGTGACACCCGACTGGGCGGCGATAGTCACGTTGTTGCCCACCTCTATATGGCCTACAATGCCCACCTGACCTGCAATTATGCAGTGGCTGCCCACTTTGCCTGAGCCGGCGATGGCGCTCTGCGCAGCCATCACTGTGCTTTCGCCTACGACGACATTGTGAGCTATCTGGCACAGATTGTCGAGCTTGACGCCCTTGTGGATTATCGTTGAGCCAAGGGTGGCACGGTCGATGGTGGTGTTGGCACCAATCTCGACGTCGTCCTCTATCACCACGTTGCCTATCTGGTCAATCTTCTGGTAGCTGCCGTCCTCGGTGGGTGCAAAGCCAAAGCCGTCGGCGCCTACCACGACACCCGAATGGAGGATGCAGCGGGCTCCGACAACGATGTTCTGATAGATGCGCACACCGGCAAAGAGGGTCGTGCCTGCACCTATAGAGGAGTTGTCGCCGACATAGGTCTGGGGATATATCTTGGCACCGTCGCCGATGCGGACGTTCTCGCCGATGAAGGCGAAGGGGCCTATGTAGCAGTCCTTGCCTATGGTGGCGCTGGGCGAGATGTAGGCCTGCGGGTCGACGCCGCGCTTGTCGAGCTGCATCTCGTTATACTTCTTCAGCAGGTTGGCAAAGGCCAGATAGGGGTCGGCGACACGAATCATAGTCGCCTTGACAGGATGCTCGGGCTGGAAGTCGTTGCTCACTATCACTGCGGTGGCATTGGTGTCGTATATATAGTTGGTATACTTGCTGTTGGCCAGGAACGAGAGACCGCCGGCCTCTCCCTCTTCGATTTTGCACAGCTTCCACACCTCGGCATTGGCATCGCCCTCTACATTTCCACCGAGCATTGCTGCTATCTGACTGGTATTGAACTTCATATTGGTTTCTGTTTTGTATGATGTATTATTAAACGCTGTTTGCTTAATTAAATTGTATATATCCTTGTAATTTTGTTGCGGTTTCGTCGTCGATAAGACTCACCAACCGCAGGTCGTCCATAGACTGGTAGCGCCTGCCGCCGTTGCGGAAGTCGACAATGGCCTTGGCCTGATAGTAGTCGAGGTAGGGATGGCGCTTCAACTCGGCAATGGAGAGGTCGTTGACACGGAGTTTGGTCACCGACGCGGTGTCGAGGACTATATTGGCCGCGATGCCTGCATAGCGCTCCTCGTCCATTCCGTAGACCTCGAGCAGCTGCTCCTTGCGGACATAGCCGCCCAGCAGCTGGCGATACTTGACTATGCGTGCGGCGAAAACGGGACCGATACCGTACAGGCACCGCAGCTGGGCTGTGTCGGCACTGTTGAGCTCGACGACGAAGGCATCGCTGCGCTTTGGGGCGGCGGCGGGCTTGTGATCTTTGTCGGCACGGAAGAGGCTGTCGTTAGACACTGACACATAGCGTGTATGCTGGCTCAGAGCACGCTCCTGGGCCATCTCGTCGCCATAGCGGGCTACGGCTTCCTTGAGGGGCGAATGGGCGGTGGGCTCGGGAGCCTTCTCCATCTTTGGCCACAGCACAACGGCAAGCAACACCAAAGCCAGCGCCAGACAGAGCACTGCATATCCTTGCCATTGTTTGCGTGTGGGTCTGTTCATTCCTCTATGGTCATTGTTCCCCGCTGGCGTACGATGCGGGGAGTGGTGAATTCGTCGTCGCTTTCGAAGCCGTCACCGTAAGTGATGCGCTTGCCGTTGACGGACTTGACTGTGTCGTCGGAGAAAATGCGGTGCTCGGCCGAGTTCCATACCAGACTGTTAAGGTAGGATGTGTCGCCCGAGCGGTAGTCAATAACAACCACGTTGCGGCGCACCTCCACTATCTTCTTCTCGTCGAGCGAGTAGGCGTAGTCGGCCCTTATGGAGGCTGCGCAGCGCTTTCCGCCGTCGAATATCTGCATCCTTATGCCTTGCGGATAGACAGTCTTCTTCTCGGGCTTGTCGTAGATTGTCACTTGCGGCGCGGTCATCAGCATCTGCTTCTTGCCGTTAAGACTGCGGATGACACGGACGCTGTCGAGCGACTGCTGGGGCAGGTCCTTGGGGTCGAAGAAGCGTGCCTTTTCTATATCGTTGCGACACGAACACAAGGCAACGAGGCATACCAAAACAAAGCAAGGAAGCGTGTTTGTAGCACGCCTCCTGCCTTTGTTGATGTGGCTGTGATTGTTGAATGACATCACTTGTCGTTCAGCAGCGCCACTGTTTATTTTCTGGTTCTGATTGTTGTGCTCACGCCAATCCAGCCGGGCACTGTGTAGCTATTGCCGTCGATGAGGTCGAGCATAAAGGCCTCGTCCTGCTTCGGGTAGTGGCCTGAGTAAGTGCTGATGAGGCGATTGGCTGCCTCGACGTTCTCGGGCGAATCATCGACGCTCAGAGCCTTGCGTGCGGCGTCGACAGCGGCCCAGTATGCCGAGCGGCCACCCATACCGTCGCTGATAGCCTTGGCGCCTTTGACGTAGAGCTGTGCTATGAGGCGGTAGGGCTCACCCTTGGAGGGCTCCATTTCGGCAGCCTTGTTGTAGGAAGCACGGGCGGCAGAGTAGCTGTTGGTGTTGGTGTAGCAGAGGCCCTGCAGGATGTACATATTGTATTTGTCCTTGTCCTCGGCGTCCTTGATGGCGTCGTTGATATACTTGGCGGCATCTCCGAACTTGTCCTTCTGGTAGCACATCTGGGCCATCAGGTAGGCAGTGGATGCTGTAGGTTCAAGGGAGTGGAGCTTCTCGGTGGCAGCGAAGAAGAGTTCGGTGTCCATACATTTTTTCTTACGCAGGATGGTGGTGATCTTCTTGAGCAGCGTCAGGTCGTCGGGTGTAGCTTGGAATTTCTTGGTGTAGATCTTCACCAGTTCCTCGCACGAGGCGAAGGGCGAGAAGCGGTTTTCGATGTGAGCGATGACACCGTAGAGCTCAGCCTTTTTAGCGCTGTCGGTCTCTTTGGCGAGCAGGCCTTCGATAGCATCGCTGGCTATGTCGTAGTTGTCGATGATAAGGGTTGTGTCAGCACCGCCTGAGGTGACATACTTCACTGTGGCGTCGAAGTAGCGCTCTATGAAAGCGAGCTCCAGCTGGTCGGCACCAAGGCGCATTGCTTCGGCATAAAGTTCATAGTAGTCCTTCAGACGTGCGTTACCGCCAAGCTGCTCAAGGTCGTAAGCCTTGCGAGCTGTGACCATCGGAGCCTCGCCATAGTTGGCAATGCGCAGGTCGTACATATTCATCAGCTCGTCAAGCAGCTCGCTGCGGCGCTTTGCATCCTTCTCCTGAGCAAAGAGGTTCTTGAGGAGGGTGGCACCCTGGATGTAGAGGTTCTTTGTGCTCTTGGGGCAGGTAGCGACTGCTATCTTCCAAGGCTCGTAGGCATCTTGGTATTGTTTGGATTTGAAAGCCTCCTGATAGAGGAAGCGGTTGGTCTTGCAAATGCTGTCTTCAGTGTTCTTGAACTGGGCGGAAGCCGTAAGTACCGATGCGGCCATCACAAACCCAAGCGTTAGAATTTTGATCGTTTTCATCTCTCTGAATGTTATTTTTTGTTTATTTGTTTTCTGGCAATTGTTGCACTCTTTTTAACCTTTAGTCTATCGGCAGACTTGTCTATTGTGCTTTTATGTTTTTTTAACCTTTTAGTTGAACTTGCGTTTTACAAACCAGCTCTCGCAGCTGCCCACCGATATGCCGATGGTGAAGGCATCGCGGCGCAAGAGGGATTCGGTGCCGAACGAAGAGTAGGCAGCCGATATGTTGATGACCGAGCGGCCTTTGCGCATCGGCAGCGTGACACCGGCGCCGATGCCCCACTCATCCAGCCGGTACTGTCCGTCGGGACGATCCATCTGCAGACGGCCCAGCTCGTAATGGGCACCCATCGAGAAGGTGACACGGCGCAGATAGCTTGCCGCATTCTTGTCGCCAAGCAGCTGCAGCCCCAGCGCCCAGCGCTGGTTGGTGCTGTAGCGTATCGGGCTCTGGCCGAAAATGGAGAAAGTGCTGTTTTCGGTATACTTCAACCCACTCCAGGGAGCAAAGGTGGCATCCAAGGCCACAAGCCACTTGTCGTTGCGCTGGAACGACAAGCCGATATTTGTAGTGAAAGGCTGCTCAAGGTCGCTCTCAAACTCACTGTCGCCCCCGTCGAGCGGGAAGATAGTGTCACGCATATACTCCGACGCGACGTTGGTCACGAAGGTATAGACCAGCGCATTGTCTTTCACTTTCATAGTCCTGTGAGGCTTGACCGTGATACCGGCGCCCAAACGATACTTCTCGCCCACCGGCTGCTCGTACTGGAGGCCCAGGTCGAACAGTACGTTCTTGACATAGGTGTCCTTCTGCCTGCGGCTGTCCATCATATAGGTAGTGTCGTTGGCCGTAAAGTCGTAGGTGACGGCACGGGTAAGACTACCGTACATATAGTCGATGTTGAAACCGGCGCGCAGCTGCGGCTTCTTGTCGTCACTGCCGTTCAAGACGTTGAACGCGTGGCCCCAGAAGAACTGCGACACGCCGCCGTTGCCCTCATATTTAGTCTTCACCTCGCCACCGGGGTTGATGGCGCTGGTCACGACCGACTGGTAGTTGACATCTGTCATAGGCATCACGCCCAACGCCGTCTTCCACCATTTGGTCAGCGGGAATCCGATAGCGAGATAGCCCACATTGCCGTCGGCGTCGAACTGCGAGCCGCCGTTGCCTCTCAGCGTGGTCATATCTATCGACAGACCCATATCGAACACCAGCGTCTCCTTGCCAATAGCCGCATACGACGCAGGATTGAAGGGATTGATCATATTCATCGCCGAGCGCGTGGCGGTGACACCACCAATCATCGACGCCGACGGCATATTGTACGGCATATTGTTGAAGCCGATGCCATACTGCGAATAGGGCGAGTTGAGACCATTCTGTGCCAACGCCTGCGACAATGCCAGCGCCGCCACAACGAACAGCATTATGCCCTTTTTATAAGAATTTTTATTATAAAACACCACTGTTTTTCAGCTTAAAACATTCATATTCAGTATACTTTCAAGCCCGATATACATCAGGCTCGGAGTTGCAAAGTTCGGAAAAAATAATCGTTTTGCAAAAAAAACTGCATCTCCGCCTGTTAAAAATACTTTAACATTTGGAAACTCACCCTCATATTGCTTGACAAAGCCCTGAATTTCAAACACTGCCGCATTGCATACACCCGACACCATCGAGGCCCTTGTCGTGCGTCCTGTCAGCGGTGTCTTCTCTTCGCCTTCCCTTTCGGCCGGCGTGAGGGTCACCAACGGCAAGGCAGCGGTGTATTCGTGCATAGCCTTGAAGCGCATTGCGATGCCGGGCAGGATTGCTCCGCCTCTGTAGCAGTCGGCGTCGTCCAGAAGGTCTATCGTGATGCAGCTTCCGGCATCGACAACCACCAAAGGGCCGCCGCCGCACAGCTCGCGGGCACCGACCACAGCCGCCACGCGGTCCATTCCCAGCGTATGAGGCGTCTCATAGTCAATCTTTATCGGCAGTTTTGACCTGTAGCTGAGCAGGTGGAAGCGCTCAAACAGGGGCTTAGGCAGCAAACGCCCGAAATCGGGCGTCGCGCCCACCACCGATGCAATAGCCCTGTCCACAGCATACTTGCGGCACAACCGTTCTATGTCTATCTGCTCCAGACTGTCGGTCACAAGCACCTCCAGCACCTCGCCGCCAGACATAACTGCCGCCTTGGTGCGGGTGTTGCCGATATCAAAAACCAGACTTGCCATAACCCATCAGTTGTACATATTCATAGCCCTGTCGGGGCCGAGGGTGGCAAAGGCCTTGACAGCCTCCACAGCCTTGTCGAGTGCGGGCTCGAGCTGGGCCTGTTCCTCCTCGCTGAAACGCCCCAGCACATAGTCTATCTGGTGTCCCTGTCCGAAGTTGTTGCCCACGCCGATGCGCAGACGGCAATAGTTGGCCGTATGTATCAACTCCTCAATGTTAGCCAGCCCGTTGTGGCCGCCGTGCGAGCCCTGCTTCTTCATCCTTATCTTGCCCACAGGCAGGGCAATGTCGTCGACTATGACCAGCAGATTCTCCACACCCACCTTCTCCTTCTGCAGCCAGTACTGCACCGCCTTGCCGCTCAGGTTCATATAGGTCGTCGGGCGTATCAGCACCAACGTGCGGCCCTTCAAGCGCACCTCCGCGCGGTAGGCGTGGCGGTCAAGCACGTATGCAGGCTTCTCGCCTCCCTCGCGGCTACAGGCCTTCAGCAGCCGGTCCAGAACCATAAAGCCGCTGTTATGGCGTGTGCCCTCGTATTCGGCGCCCACATTGCCAAGCCCTACTATCAGGTATTTCATCGACGCATCCTCCTTCTCTTCTGTTTTCTTTCGGAACAAAAAACTGAACAGTCCCATAGTTCATTCAATTAGACAATGAGGTACAGTTTGCCGGCAATCGTCATTGTTTCGGGCCGCCCACCAGTGTCATCTCGTTGATAAGGTGGCCTGCGTCGGCATACTTGTCGATGATGAAGAGGCAGTAGCGTATGTCAAGGCAGATGTTGCGGCAATATTCGGGGTCAAACAGTAGGTCGCTCATCGTGCCTTCCCAGCAGCGATCGAAGTTGATGCCTATCAGCCGTCCGTCGGCATTGAGCACAGGGCTGCCGCTGTTGCCGCCGGTAGTATGGTTGTCGGCGATGAAGCAGACGGGCATATGCTTGTTGACCTTGTGGGTGCGGCGAATGATAATCCCGTCGGGGGTCTCGGTGACGGTCGAGTCGTTGATATCCTCAACAATGCCGTAGCGACCATAGTCCCTCAGCGCATAAAGGTCCTTGAGCCTCTCTTCGACCACATAGTCGTATATTTCAGGGTTTTCCTTGTCCATAATGCCTTTAAGGTCGCTGAACGGCGGATAGTAAATGCCGTCGAACGAGTAGAAGCCCTTGATGTGACCGTAAGCCACACGCAGCGTCAGGTTGGCATCGGGGAAGAACGTCTCGTTTGGCTGCATCTCCATCATACCCTTGACATAGAGGCGCATCAGGCGCTGTATTTCCTGGTAGGTGCTTCTGTACAGGGCCAGCTTCTGCGGGTCGTAGGCCTGCGCATACGCCTTGTTGAACAGGTCGATGGCAGGGTCTTTCTTCAGCTTTTTGCCCGTCTTCTCAGTATAGCCGTTGAGCAGCGAGGTAAGTTTCTTGTAGTTGTTCAGCACCGATTCGTCGTATATCCTGCCCAGCGTCTGCTCCACGGTGGCCTTTGTTGCCTCGGGCGAGTTGAGATAGGGAGCGTGGCCTGCCTCCCACAGATAGAGGAAAGTCTCGATGAAGATTGCGCGGTCCACGACCGTATGTTGCTCAAAGTCCTCGAAATACTTCTTGTTGTCATCCTTCAGGCGATTTACAACGCCTATGACCTTCAGGTCATCTTCCTCGTCTGCCAACTGGTTGTATTTCTGTGCCCGCAGCATAAAATCGCTGGCGCGGGCGCCTTCGCTGAAGTACACCAGCTCCGTCTCTATCGGGCCCAGCACGTTGTAGGCATCGTGCAGCTGCTGCAGCACATTGTAATACTGCGGCTTGTCGGCAGCCCACTGCTGATAGCGAGTCTCATATTCGCTCTTCTTCTCCAGGGCATACATACGGTTGAGGCCCTGCGTCTCGCCCTGCCACTTCTTCCATCCGTTGGCTATCGAAGCCACCTTCGATGCATATTTGAGCCTCTGTGCCGGGCTCTTCTCCATAGCGTCCTTGTAGTGCTTCAGGCGGATGGTGCGCAGGTCGATGCGGATGGGATTCTCCACGTTGGCAGCCAGGTTGACAGCGTCGCCGGTCACGTAGCGCTGCGTGGTGCCAGGATAACCGAACACGAAGGTGAAGTCGCCCTCCTTCACACCGTCGAGCGAGATTTCAAGGTGCTTCAGCGGCTTGTACGGGCGGTTGCTTTTCGAATAGTTGGCAGGGGTGTTGTCGGCTCCGGCATAGACACGGAACATCGAGAAGTCGCCCGTATGACGCGGCCACATCCAGTTGTCGGTATCGCCACCGAACTTACCGATATTCGACGGCGGAGCGCCCACCAAACGAACGTCGGTGAACACCTCGTTGATATACATAAAATACTGGTTGCCATAGTAGAAAGGCTTAATAATGGCCTTATAGTGCGTACCCGCCACGGCACGCTTGGTGATGGCTTCTATGTTGCGCTCAATGGTGGCGCTGCGTTCAGCCTCGCTGGTCTCGGCCGTAACGCCGTCAAGCACCTGCGCCGTGACGTCCTCCATCCTCACCAATCGCGTTGCCGTAAGGCCGGGGCAAGGCAGTTCCTCTTCGCGGCTCTTGGCCCAGAAGCCCTTGGTCAGATAGTCGTGCTCAACGGTACTGTGCATAGTGATATACGAATATCCGCAGTGGTGGTTGGTGAGGAAAAGGCCCTCGCCGCTCACATACTCGCCCGTGCAGCCCTGGTTGAAAAGCAGTATAGCATCCTTCAGACAGGCATTGTTAATGTCGTAAATGTCCTTTGCCGTAATGCGCATTCCAGCCTTCTGCATATCGGCCTCGTTGCGGCCCAGCAGCATAGGAATCCACATACCCTCGTCGGCCCTGACGACCATGGGCATGAGCAGCAGGCTGACGGCAATGATTGTAAGCAGTTTCTTTCTCATTTCTCTTTGTCTATTTGGGGTGCAAAGTTACACAATTAATCCGACATGGCAAAATCAAACTTTCTCCTCGGGCAGCTTTATCTCTTTGAAGCGGCGCTGGCGTTGCTCCCACCGCTCACGGGCATACTGCTGCATGTCAGACACTTCGTCGCTCTCGTCGATAATCTCCAGCCCGAAGATGGTCTCGATGATATCCTCCAAGGTGATGATTCCCTGGAACGAGCCGTATTCGTCGATAATGCCGCCTATCTGCTCCTTGTGCTTCAGCAGGCTGTCCCAGATGTCGGCCACGCTCATCTCCTCGTTGAAGAGGGGGATGGTGCGCTTGATGTCGCCGAGCGTCTTGCTGAAGTGGTCTTCGGCCAGCTCTTCGAGGGCCTCGCTCCGCAGCACATAGCCGGTGATGAAGTCCTCCTCCTCGGCATAGACGGGTATGCGCGAGAAGTGGCTGTACTCGTCCGAACGGTAGAACTGTTTGAGGGTCATCTGCTCGGGCGCCGTGGCGGCCACCACACGCGGCGTCATCACGTCGTAGGCCTTTATCTCTCCCAGCTTGATGACGTTCTGGATAATCTTGTTCTCATCCTGGTCTATGACGCCCTCGTCCTCGCCCATGTCGGCCATGGCGGCAACCTCCTCGCGGCTCACCGCCGTCTCCTCGTCGTCTTTCTTGGCGATGAGCTTGGTGAACCACTGCACCAGCACCACCACGGGATAGAGGATGACGATGAGGGCACGGATGACATAGGCCGTGAAGCCCATCAGGCGACGCCACTGGCTGGTGCCGATGGTCTTGGGGATAATCTCGCTGAACACCAGTATGAGCACTGTCGTCACACCGCTCACCACTCCGAAGGGGACGCTGTCGAGCACCAGCGCGGCCTGACGGCCCACGCCGGCGGCACCGATGGTGTTGGCGATGGTGTTCAGACTCAGGATGGCCGCAATGGCGCGGGCGTTGTCCATCTTGTACTTCTTGAACAGCGTGGCGGCCTTGTAGCCCTCGTCCTCGCGCATGGTGATATAACTCAACGGGGTCGACATCAGCACCGATTCAAGCACCGAGCAGAGGAACGATATCGACATCGCACCCAGTAGGAATACTATCAGTAAAGTCATTCGTTAAACCGTAAACTGTGAATCGTAAACCGTATACTGTAAACCGTAAACTGTAAACTTTATTCCACCCATCCCACTACGTCGCCTTTCTTCACCATCTGGCCCTGCTTGACGCAGGTGTCGATGAGCCTGCCGCCCTTGACGACGGTGAGGGGCACGATGGCGTAGGAGGCTTCGATATTGGCCAGCGTGGCGCCTTCCTTCACCTCGGTGCCGGGGGCCGGCGCTGTCGACTGGTCGTCGAAGCGCACTTCCCACAGCATGCGGCCCGTGGCCGTGGCCACCAGCGGCGTGGCACCCGGGTGTTTGGGGGTGATATAGTTGAGGGCGATGCTCTCGGCCGTGGCGGGAGCCTTGGGGGCATCCTTCTCGGCACGCAGCTGCGCCACCTCCTTATTGAAGCGCTCCTTGGCCAAGCCGCTCTTGTAGTCGCGGTACTGGCGGTCGTGCATGGCCAGCTCGAACAATTCTTCGTCGTCCTCACCGCGGTCCCAGCCGTTCTGCTCCATCTCCTTGATGTATTCGGGCAGCGCATCGGGGTAGGCGTCCTGCGGCACACCGGTGTAGAACTCCATGCCCTGCTGCTTGGCCAGGTCGACGATTTCGGGGGCCAGCTGGCCGGGCAGCTTGCCCGCACGGCCCAGGATCATGCTCCACGAGTCCTTGTCGATCTGGCTGAAGCGAGGCTTGCCCTGCGCCATGGCCAGCAGGTTCATCACAGCGATATTCTTGGTATACTGGCTGAAGGGGGTCACCAGCGGAGGATAGCCCAGCATGGGCCAGATATGCTCCACCTCTTGGAACAGCTGCACCGTCAACTCCTCGAAACTCACCTCCGGCTTGCCGTTTTTCTTCAGCGCCATATTGATGGCTCCGTGCACTCCCCGCAGGTCGCTCATCATCGAGCCCATCATGCCGCCCGGCAGGCCGCAGCCCACCAGCAGCGACGAGCTGATACGGTTGCCGGGGTTGATATAGAGACCCAGGAAGTCGTCGATAAACTCTTGCGTCAGCTTGCGCGCCGCCATATAAGCGTCCATATTGATGTCCTTCACCGCAAAGCCTGCGTCCTTCAGCATGGCCTGCACGCTGATGACGTCGGGGTGCACCATGCCCCACGACAGGGGCTCCATGGCGCAGTCAATCACGTCGGCACCGGCCTGAGCTACCATCAGGGTCGAGGCCATCGAAAGTCCGGGGCCTGTGTGGCCGTGGTACTGCACCACGATGTGCGGGTATTTGGTTTTAATCTCGTGCACCAGCTTGCCCAGTGTGGCGGGACGGCCCACGCCGGCCATATCCTTCAGCGCTATCTCGTCGGCACCGAACTCCACCAGCTTGTCCACGATGCCCATGTAGTACTCCACCGTGTGCACCGGCGAGTGGGTGATGCTCAGGGCCGCCTGGCTAATCATGCCGGCTTCCTTGGCATACTTCACGCTGAGTTCCAGGTTGCGAGGGTCGTTCAAGCCGCAGAATGAGCGCATGATGTCCACGCCCTGGGCTTTCTTCACCTTGCACATCAGACGACGCACGTCGGCGGGCACGCCGTACATGCGCAGGCCGTTCAGGGCGCGCTCCAGCATGTGGGTCTGGATGCCGGCCTTGTTGAAGGGCTTGGTCCAGGCACGCACCGCCTTGTTGGGGTTCTCGCCGTACATCAGGTTCACCTGCTCGAAAGCACCGCCGTTGGTCTCTATGCGGTCGAAGCAACCCATGTCGACAATCACCGGCGCAATGCGCTCCAGCTGGTCCACCCTCGGCTGGTATTTTCCGCTCGATTGCCACATATCGCGGTACACCAAGCTGAATTTTATCTCTTTTGCCATAGTTCTATGTGTTTGATTGAAAAAACATTACCCCAATTTAAGCATAAATTGGGGTAATGCAAATATACATAATAAAATTAAAATAGCACGCTATTTTTCAGAAATCCCTTTTTCTTTTGTGGTTTCTTGCGGTATGACAGCTGCCGCTCGGCTCTGGTTGACCACCCAGACGCCGGTGAAGACCAGCAGGGCAGCCACTATCTTGGTGAACGTCAGGCGGTCCATGCCGGTCCAGATGGCCACGGCGATGGCTATGATGGGCTGCAGGTAGCCATACATGCTCACCAGTGTGGGCCTGATGCGTTGCTGTCCCACGGGGATGAGGTAATAGGCTATGAATGTGGAGAAGAATATCATAAATCCTATCTCCCACCACACTGTGGCGGGCACGGCGCCGAAGTCGCTCTGGGGCAGGTGGGGTATGCTGAAGGGCAGGGAGAGGAGGAACGAGAAAAGGAACATCCATTTCATGGAGGTTACCACGGAGTAGCGCGCTATCAGCGGACGGCAGGTGCCGAGGTAGAGGGCGAAGACGATATAGTTGGCAAAGCAGTACATGATGCCCACCGGTTCGGTCTCCGAGGCCCCGCTGCCGCCAAAGGTGCTCTGCAGGATGAGCCATAGGATGCCACCGAAACTCAGCACCACGCCCAGCACTTTCTTCCAGGTGATGGGTTCTCTGAGGAATATGGCTGCCACGAACATGGTGAAGATGGGCGTCGTAGTGCTCATCACCGAGAGGTCCACCGGCGTGGTGTGGGCAATGGCGTGGAGGAAGGTCAGCTGCGGCATGAAAAGGCCGAGCACCCCGGCTCCTGCCAGCCGCAGGATGTCCTTAGCCGGCACCTGCTCCTTCGGGGCGAAGAGCGACACCAACCAAAAGAGCGCTCCCGCCACCAGTGCACGCATGGAGAAGAGCACGATGGGCTCCAAACCTCCGTCGGTGGCAATGTCGCGGCACACCACCACGTTGATTCCGAATATAATATAGGCTCCGGCACACGCTAAATGTCCGACAGCCATGCGTTTGTCTGCTTTCATGTTGGTTGTATCCTAAATGCAAAAATACATATTTTTCTCGAATTGCACACCGCTGGGCGGAAAATCGCTTCGGATGCGCCCCCTGTCTTGTCCGGGTTTCCTACCTTTGTTGTCCAGTTGTTGTCCAGTTGTTGTTCAGTTGTTGTCCAGTAGTTGTCCAGTCAATCACTGGACAACTACTGGACAAGTACTGGACATGTATCGGACAAATGGCGGAGCGAAGGGCGAGGGAAGGACTGCCATACGCTGCGCCCGGGAAGGTTTTTTTCGGAAGAAAGAGACGAAAAAACAGCGGTGTCGAAAATTTTTAGTAATTTTGCAATCTGAAACATATAAGATTTGACGATATGAACATACTCCTTCTTGGGTCGGGCGGCCGCGAACACGCCATTGCCTGCAAGATTGCACAGAGTGGGAACTGCTCCAAGCTTTACATCGCCCCGGGCAACGCCGGTACGGCTGCGGTGGGCGAGAACGTCAGCCTCGACATGGCCGACTTCGACGCCGTGGGGCAATTCGTGCTCAGCCATGACGTGAAGATGCTTGTAGTGGGTCCTGAGGCGCCGCTGGTGGCCGGCATCGCCGACCACTTCGCCGAGACGCCGGCGTTGAGCCATGTCATGGTGATAGGTCCCAAACGGCAGGGCGCCATGCTCGAAGGCAGCAAGGACTACGCCAAGGCGTTCATGGTGCGCCACAAGATTCCGACGGCGCGCTACCAGACCTTCACCAAGGCGACCCTCAAGGAGGCCGAGGCTTTCCTCGATACCCTGCAGGCGCCCTATGTGCTCAAGGCCGACGGGTTGGCCGCGGGCAAGGGGGTGCTGATAGAGAGCGACCTCAAGACCGCCAAGAAGCACCTGCGCGAGATGCTTGGCGGCAAGTTCGGCGATGCCAGCGCCAGCGTGGTGATTGAGGAATACCTCAGCGGCATCGAGCTCAGCGTCTTCGTGCTTACCGACGGCCAGCACTACCTGCTGCTGCCCAGCGCCAAGGACTACAAGCGCATCGGCGAAGGCGACACGGGCCTCAACACCGGCGGCATGGGCTCTGTCAGCCCGGTGCCGTTTGCCGACAAGGAGTTTATGAAAAAGGTGGAAGACCGCATTGTGAAGCCCACCGTGCGTGGCCTGCGCGAGGAGAAGATTGACTATCACGGATTCATCTTCGTGGGCTTGATGAATTGCAACGGTGACCCCTATGTCATTGAGTACAACGTGCGTATGGGCGACCCGGAGACCGAGAGCGTCTTCCCGCGCATCAAGAGCGACGTGGTGGAGTTGTTCGAGAACACCGCCCACGAGAGCCTCGATCGCTGCATGCTCAGCGTCGACCCGCGCACCGCAGCCTGCGTGATGATGGTGGCCGGCGGCTACCCCGAGAGCTACGAAAAGGGCAAGGCGATAGATCTTGGCGAAGAGGACGCCGATGTTCAGGTATTCCACTGTGGCACCAAGCGCGACGACAAGGGGAACCTGGTGACCAACGGCGGCCGCGTTATCTGTACCACCGCCTTGGCGGCCACGCTGCCCGAAGCGCTGATGAAGAGCTACAACCGTGCAGCCACTATCCACTGGGACGGCAAGTACAACCGCCGCGACATCGGACAGGATCTGCTGAAACTGATGATTTAATTCTTAGGCTCGTAGGTCTGGAAGACCACGAGAGGGCCCTCGGTGCGGAGTGTGAACTCGGTGCCGAGGGCTTCGTTTAGGGAGGCTTGCCACCAGCGGCGGGCATGGAAGCCGTCGAGCGGCCAGCGAAGCCCCTCGCTGTAGATGGGTTTGTCGGACTCCATGGTGAAAATAGAGACTTGCTGGCGCGGGAAGGTGGCAAAGGTACGGCTGCCGGTCATGGACGTGAAGCGGCCGTAGTTGGTGAGCATCTCCAGGTCGATGCCAGGGTACTCCTCGGCGAAGGTGACGAGGTAGGAGATGTTGCCCAGCGTGTGGTCTTCGCGCTTGCCAGTGGCGGCGAGAATGGTGAAGTGGGTAGTGGATAGTGGATAGTGGGTAGTGGCCCACTGCATGGCTTTGTGCAGGTCGTTGTAGTCTTGCTCGGCGACAAGCAGCCAGCGGTCGCCCAGTTGGCGCTTGTCCTCTTCCGTCAGGGAGTCGCCGTCGCCGATGACGACGAAGTCAGTGTGGAATGGTAAGTGTGAAGCGATAAGTTGGGCGTAGGCCGAGTCGCAGCAGACGACGAAGTCGGCGTCGTGGAGGGCCTTGAGGGGGACGGCGTGCGTCGGGAACTCACCCGACGCCAGGATTACGATATGCTTTCTTTCTTCCATTTTATCACACCAAGAATGCAGAACACCTCGAAGACGGCATAGAGTATCGCCGAGGCGTAGTTGCCCGTGAGGATAAAGATTACTATCATCATCGGCTCCACAATCATCCAACAGAACCACTGTTGCCACCATTTGTGGGCCAGCATGAGCATGCCGACAAGGGTGAGGGCCGACGACACGCCGTCAAGTACCGAGAGGTGGATGATTCGTCCGCTGGGCAAGGTGTAGGTACTCTGGTTGAGGTAGCCTAACAACCATGTAAGCACTGCGCTGAGCAGCACAATGAGAAGAATAATCTGCCACCAGTACTGCTTCGGACATGAAGAGATGTGGCGCTCGCCACCGTTGTCTACTTTGCGTTTCTGTATTACGCCGCGCCACACCAGGATGCCGTAGATAGACATCACAAAGTTGTATACACAGATGGCTCCGTTGGCATAGATGCCGCTGGTGAAGTCGATGACGGCATAGAATGCCGACATCAGCAGCGAGAGCGGCCAGAACCACCGGTCTGCCCTATATTCACTGATGATATAGAACAGACCGATGACGGCGCCGATAATCTCGAAGATATTCATTAGAACCTATATATTATTCGGCCCATGAAGTTGATACCGGGCTGCTGGAGGAAGGCGCGGTCGTGGTAGTAGCCGTACCACGAGGCGTCGTCGCTGAAGTAGTCGCCCACCCAGGCGTTGAGGCGGTACTGGTGGTCGAGCACGTTGTTGACCAGCAGCTGGGCCTCGATCTGGTTATGTCCGCGGAGCTGCCAGAGGTAGGAGGCCTTGATGTTGAGCAGGAAGTAGGGGTCGATGGCGTAGCACTCGCGGCCGGTGTTGTCGGCATACTGCTTGCCGACGTATTTGCCTATGAGCTGCAGCTTGGCGTTCTTGACGGGCATGAAGGTGGCGATGGCAGCGCCGACGACGGAGGGCGAGAGGGAGAGGTCGGTGTTGGCGGTGAAGGTCTGCAGGACGGTGTCGCCGTCGGCGAAGTCGGTGTAGGTGAAGTCGACGGACTTGTTCCGGCTCAGGGTGAGGTTGGCGTCGAAGCGGAACCAGTCGACGGGCTGGTAGCCGGCCTGGAGCTCGATGCCGAGGCGGTAGCTCTTCTCGACGTTCTCCATGAGGGCGTAGCCGCTGCTGCTGACGTCGCCGTTGGGGGTCATCTGGTCGCGGTAGAGCATGGCGTAGAGGTTGGCGCTGAAGTTCCAGCGGGCGGAGGCTATCTGGTAGCCCAGCTCGAGGTCGAGCATGGTTTCGGGACGGATGGTGTCGCCGCTGCCGATGGCGTCCTTGATGTCGCTGCGGCGGGGTTCGCGGTTGCTGATGCCGGCCACGAAGTAGGTGCGCTGGTTGTCGCTGATGCGGTAGTTGACGCCGGCCTTGGGGTTGAAGAAGAGGTAGTTGGCGTCGAAGTCCATGTCGAAGAGGTCGTCGGCATAGCCGTAGACCTTGTAGTTGACCATGCGCAGCTGGAGGTCGGCGTAGGCGTTGAGGTCGGCG
>JAEEGH010002585.1_pt1 | contig 48716 bp, 42 predicted proteins | sample 9134181 | NCBI WGS metagenome assembly JAEEGH01 (sample SAMN16246544, study PRJNA631951) | gut metagenome | biome: gut microbiome; feature: rumen; material: DP-attached | host: Bos | place: Iran: Karaj | collected 2018-10
TTACGATATTTAGCAGATGTTATTCCAGAGAGTCACTATCGCACTGTCCTACAATTTCATCCTCATGCTAAGCAGTTGCGGACTCGCAATAAGCGATTCAATATTATTTTCCATATCGAAGGTGATAAGGTCATTGTTGACAAGATAATTGCTTCGAAGATGATAATTAGCTAAACATTTGAAAAAAATATCATACCCTCTATCGGCTGCAATGCAGTCGATTTTTTATTCTTGAACTTATCACTATTTGTTCTAGACAGTCCGTCACCAGCGTACTCTGAGTCCGTAACTAGCGTACTCTGAGTCCGTAGCCTTCGGACTGGCAGTCCGTAAGCCTACGGACTGATATTTTTAATGATGCAATTTCAAATCTTCAAATGAAATTATCCCTAAATTTCTGAAGAATTTTTCAATTTTTGCCGATACCTCACTTGAAATAGGATTAAGTAATAGTTTTTTAGTCAGTTAAGGTGAAAACATACCTCACTATAAACCTCACTTAAACCTCACTTATATCTCACTATATACCTCACTTCATTCTCTGAAAATATCAAGTTTTTACCATTGAATAGTGAGGTCTATAGTGAGGTTTAAGTGAGGTGTCTTGAACATACCTCACTCGCTGAAACCCCGATAAACACTGGGGTTGCTGCCAAGTGAGTGAGGTATCGGCAAAAAATGCAAACAGTCAACAAAAATCAGTTTTAACGAATAATCGAGTCAACTTTTCTTAGGCACAAACCATACTCTAAGCAGCCTCTAGCCATACTCTAGGCTGCTTCTAGCCATACTCTAGGCTGCTTCTAGCCATACTCTAGGCTGCTTCTAGCCATACTCATGAGTAAGCTTAGGAATAGCTTAAGAGGAGGCTAAGAGGAGCCTAGGAGCAGGGTAAAGGCTGTCTGAAGGCTGATGTAAGAAGTCTGAAGGAAGATGTCTGATGTCAATAACCAATAACCAATGAAAAATTAAGAATTAAGAATTAATAATTAAACTGTAAACTAATTGTCAATTATCAATTATCAAAGCTCAATAACCATTTCAAATCTCAATAACCAATAAACTATTTTCAAAAAATATCCCAACTTTTGCAGAAGTTTATAATTTAGTTTGTATGTTGACTTCGTCGAAATACTCTCGCTCGAAAATAAAAATAAACTCCTTTGTAATTTTGTTCTTCTCTCACTTAGTCGTATATTTGCGAAGAGAATGTTACCATGAGAAGTTGATTATGATTCTGATACCAGAGGATGAATGTGATGTAAGAGTTATTTCGTACATTAATCGGGGTATTTGGTGTAAAAAGCCTATCCTAATATTTAAGCAAAACGGAAAATATTATATATTTGCGAAGTCAAACTTAAACGGAATGGTATATGGCTCAGAAGTTGATATATTTTAATTCAAGGGATAGTCTTATCAGAGTAGATGTTTCAAAAATAGTCTATTTTGAGGGTGATGGGAATTATACTCACATTGTGACTACGAATAAGTTGAAATCATGTTTAACGATGAACTTATCCCATACAGAAGAAGCTTTGGCTGCACAGATTGGCGAGCATGCTCAACGTTTTATGCGTATAGGAAAACGTTTTATTGTTAATATGGAATATATCTATATGGTAGATATTCCCAAACAGAACTTGATTCTTACAGACAACGAGCATTTCGTGTATCAATTACCCATCTCTAAAGATGCCTTAAGGAACGTGAAGGAACTTATTGTAAAAACAAAAATTTAACATGGAACTTATTATAGGACGAGAACAACAAACGCGAAAGTTGAACGTAATCAAAGATGGGAAATCCCTTCTGTTTGGTCAAGACGGTTATGTCCCCATGAACGTCAGTCGTCAGCATATTTCTATGTTGCCGCTTGGTGAGGGTAAATGGAAAATAAAGAATCTGAATGATAAAAATATTACATATGTAAACGGAATAAGTGTTGAGAGTAAGATTGTAACAGAAAATGATAAAATAGAACTTGGTGAATCACGTTTCCTTTTTCCTTGGACAGCAATTGCTGAACCTAAAGGAGAAGTAGCTGATATACGACCTTTAAAAGCAATATGGGATGAGTATGATGAGAAAAGAATTCAGTATCAGATTGCGGAAAGGAGGTTTAATGCGGCAAGATCGGCAACGGGTATTATTACTATGCTTGCCATTGCATGTAGCATTATTTTGGGACATGGTCCAATTTATATTTGTTTGTATGTCCTTGCAATTGGAATATCTGTTTTGCTGACATATCAAGCATACAAGAAATCCTCAGAAGTCCCCCGACAACAAAGAGAAATGAATAAAGTGTTTCAACAGCGATATGTTTGTCCAAAATGTGGGCACTTTATGGGATTTCAAGATTACGATGTATTGAGTCAAGGGGATACATGTCCCTATTGTCACACTAAATACAAAAAATGATAATATAAAAAATGGAATAATATGAAGAACGAGGAAACTGTATTTAACAATCGTATTCAATCAAATGAGATTGAAGATAAAAGAAACAATGTGGCTCCATGGAAATATGTAACCCTCGGAGGTGTTGCAGGAATTCTAATGGGTGCAGGTTCTTTATATGCTGGGCAAAAAGTAGTAAAAGAGTTTGTATCAGAATCGGAAGAAGATGTCAATGACGAGTCTAATACTCAGGTGACAGCAAGCGAAATTAGAGTTGCCAATGTCGGACAAGACCTTTCTTTTGGACAGGCATTTGCCGCAGCCAGAGCAGAAGTTGGTCCAGGTGGAGTTTTTTATTGGCACGGAGGCATATATAATACCTTTACAGCAGAGGAATGGTCTGCCATGAGTGTAGAACAAAAAAACGAATTTGCTCAACATGTTCAGCCCGAATATCATCCGCATGATTTATCAACCCCTACTGATGCAAACACGCAAGTGATTGTAGTTCATCATGTATATCATAATGAGGACATACAATCCTCTTCCAATAATACGGAGGGTGTAGAGGTTGCAGGTCATCAGGCAGACAGCAATGTAACGCAGGATGGTGATGTACATATCGTTGGATATGCAAAAGTACAAGGACATGTTGCAGTGGGCGTTGATTTGGATAATGATGGACAAGCTGATGTTGCCATCATAGATGTAGATGATAATCAGATTGTGAGTGACCCGGACATAGTAGTTGATAGAGACGGGAATATGGCAACAATGGGTGAAATAGTGGGTAGCAATGCTTCCAATATAAATGCAGCTGACAATAATTCTGATATTCCAGAAGATTCATATGATGGTTCTGACTATCCCGCTTATGACGTATAATATATGCAGACTAAAAGAATACAATGTCCACAGTGCGGGGTCGTGCTTGATGTAAGGAATTCCAAGAACGAAAGGGTAAAGCATATTGCATGTCCTTCATGCGCTACTGTCTTGCAAATTAATTTTGAGCAACAAAAAGAACCTTTAGAGGCTCATACTTATTATGCGCCCAAACAACGAAATGACGATTATGGAAAAACCGAATTGGCTGCATCACCAACAAGGAATCAAACTGCGAGTTTGATTTACAAAGGTGTAATCTATAATCTTGAAGTAGGAGATAATATCATAGGTCGAAAGGGCAATACATCCAAAGCCTCTCTTCAGATAGCTACAGAAGACCGTTATATGAGTCGTCAACATTGTATAATACAAGTTACAGTTTTGTCTGATAAATCGTTAAAAGTTATTCTTCGCGATTATCAGAACAAAAACATGACGTTTGTTAATGGACAATCTATTGCTCAAGATGATGAAATTAGATTATCAGATGGTGACAAAATAACGATGGGACAAACAACACTTACCTTTAAACTCACATAACGAATGAAGATAGATCTTTTTCCTCCGCTCTCAATTCACGAAATAGGCAAACGTGATAATCAAGAAGACGCTTTATGGCCCGATTTGCCAGAAGAGGCAACAGCAGAAAACCGTCTCTACATATTATGTGATGGGATGGGAGGATATGAGCATGGTGAGATAGCAAGCCAAACAATCAGTCAATCCTTGGGTAATTGGTTTCAGTATCGGCTTATTGAACCTTTGGACGACATGCAATTAGCAGATGCATTATCTTATGCTTATGCTCAATTGGATGCTAAGGATAGTGGTGAGCCCAGAAGGATGGGAACGACTCTCACGTTGTTATATATCGGCAGAAAAGGCATAACTGCTCTTCATATGGGTGATAGTAGAATCTATCACATTCGTCCAAATGTAGGCATTCTATATCAATCACGAGATCATTCTCTTGCATCGGAATTATTTCAGTCTGGTGAGATTACATACGAGGAAATGCTAAACTATCCAAAGAAGAATATTGTCACTCGTGCTATGATGCCGGGCAAAGACAATCGGATGCATCCAGATATTATTCATATCACAGATATCCTGCCTGGCGATTACTTCTTTATGTGTTCTGATGGAATGCTTGAACAGATGAGAAATAAAGAATTAATATCATTGTTTTCCTCGGAAATGTCTGATGAAGAAAAGTGTAGACAATTAATTGATAAGACAAAAGATAATCATGACAATCATTCAGCATGGATTATTCATGTAAAAGATATTGTCAAAGAAGATGATGATATTAAATTCCCCAATGAAGAATTGGTATCTAGATGTAATATTGCACTTAATTATCCTGTCGAAGAGAAAAAAGACGATGATGTTGTAATTGTTAAAAATGAAAAGAAGTCTCTATTTCAGAGAATAGTAAATATAATCAAATAAAGATGTTCCTATGAAAAGAATTTTATACATTATAGTCTTTTGTTTTGTACCAAGTATTTTATTTGCTCAGGCTGCTGGCGGAACAATAAAACGACCTAATAAGAAAAGGGAAATGACAACTACAAGAAAGATTTTTACTATTTCTGAAAATTATGCAGGAAGAAAGTATAATTATAACATAAGAGTGGAGAATGGTAAAATCTATTGGTCTTATAGTGGTGAAGGTGGAAAAGAAAGTAAGTCGTTGAATTGTAACCCTGATGTAAATGCAGATATTATAATTGAGGAATTTAAAGGTCTTGCTTATTGGGGTATAGCAAATGATTTACTTTTTTATATGGTAGAAGATGAAAAGATCTTTATTCATGACATATATGTAGGCGCAAAGGAAGCTTTCGGAAAATGTGTAAGTTCGCTTTCTAAAGCAAAGGGTAATTGCCCCAATGCATTTAAAAAAGCCCAAGGAATGTATAAAGATCTTATTAATGCAGAAAATAGTGGTGCGAAACCATTATGGGATGAGTTATCACTTCTATCATATGGAATGGGGGAATATCCTTTAAGTGTATGTGATATATATTAATGTAATAGATATATAATTACTTATGCAGCAACTACAACAAGGAACTACCTTACAAGGTGGGAAATACAGAATAGAACGGTTATTGGGTCATGGAGGATTTGGTAATACCTATGTGGCCTATAATACAACTTTTGAAGAGCGTGTTGCCATTAAGGAGTTCTTCATGCAAGGTGTGAATACAAGAAATGATAACACAGGTTTCGTTAGTGTCAGTCTTGCAGAGAATGTTCAGCAGTTTGAGGAGCAGAAAGAAAAATTCAAGAAAGAGGCTCTCCGTATTCGTAAACTCAATAATCCCCATATTATCAAAGTGCATGATTTGTTCGAAGAGAACGGCACTATATATTATGTGATGGACTATGTTGATGGTGAGAATCTTGCAGAAGTTCTTAAGCGTAAGGGAAAAGCAATGTATGAACAGGAGGTACTTGAAATATTACCTCAGGTTTTAGATGCTTTGAAAGCCGTACATGATGCAAAGATATGGCATCTTGATTTGAAGCCTGCAAATATTATGATTGATAATTCTGGCAAAGTTACGCTTATCGACTTTGGTGCTTCAAAGCAATTGAATGCTCAGAAGGGGGGAGCAACTACCAGCACAGCCATTAGCTATACAAATGGTTATGCTCCTCGTGAACAGATGGAGCAGAACTATAACAAATTCGGTCCGTGGACAGACTTTTACGCTCTGGGTGCGACTTTATACACCTTGTTATCCAACAAACGTCCACCTCTGCCTACAGACTTAGATGACGACGTGAGTGAGGACAAGCATGTTGCACTTCCAGTACCTTCATATGTTTCTGGTTCTGCCACCCATCAATTAATGTTGTGGATGATGTCAACCAACAGAAATCATCGTCCAAAGGATGTCCGTGAAATAACTGGGCGGATGAATTCTATAGCGTACGATGTATCGAAAACTGTCTTCAATAATGATGAAAGTGAAATGGATTATGATGAATACACAATAATAGCATCACCTAATGAAGATAAACAAGATGAAAGAGTGGCTAATATAAGTTGCAATGAAAATAAGGATGTTGGAAAAGATAGTCATGTGGTAAAGACATTGACAAAGGATGTTCAACCAAAGGAGCAAATTATAGAATCACCATCTAAGTCATCAGATGAAAAATCCAATGAAAGGATATTAAAAGTAGTTTTTTTATCTGTGATTACTTTTTTTGCTGTATGTATAGTTATATCCTTGTTATTGCAAGATTGTAGCCAATTTGAATCAAATTCCGATTACTTACCGGTGGATTGTACCGATGTAAGCTATATTGCTGTTGACACTACTCCGTTTGATGATAATTATGTTAAGGACTATATATACAACTCTCCATTAGGTAAATGTAAATATACTGGATATGTTAACGGAGAACGCATACCAGACTGCGATATTTGTGAGGTCAGATTTAATGATGGCAGATATTATAAAGGACCTATACGAAATGGTGTTTTTACTGGCGAAAACGTATATTTTGTGTATCCCAATGGTGATATATTCTGGGGATCATTTAAAAATAATTCTTTCTACGAAGGGAAATACATGATAGCCAAAGACGGAAGTTACTTTAAAGGAACATTCAAAAAAGGACAACCAGATAAAGGAACGTGGTATGATAAAAATGGAGGAGTAATACAACAGGTTAGGTGAAACAAATATTGCAGCGTGATAGGAAAAAGCTCAAATCATTTATACCAAGTGTAGATGCGTATGAAAAGAATATACATTATAATATTTAGCCTGTTAATATCTGAGTTTAGTATGGCTCAGAAGACTGGTGGCATGATAAGTCGTCCACAAAAGAATCGAAACACTAATAAGTCTGAAGCTTTTTTTACAAAAAAACAATCAGACGATATAGCCGTAAATCAATCCATAAAATATGACTATGTAGATAGTTTTAATGAGGGCATGGCAAGGGTTGAACTCAATGACAAGCATGGATTTATTAACAAAAGTGGACGAGAAGTTATTCCATGCAAATATGAAGATGTAGAGTGTTTCCGTGAAGGCTTGGCTGCGGTTAAACTTAATAACAAATATGGATATGTTGATAAAGCCGGTCGCGTAGTTATTCCATGCAAATATGACTATGTATGTAGTTTTAATGAAGGCTTGGCAAGGGTTAAACTCAGTTATAACCTTAACACATTTGGATATATTGACAAAAATGGCCAGGAAGTTATTCCAAGCAAATATGGCATTGCTGGGGATTTTTCCGAAGGTCTAGCAAGGGTTGTATTGGACTACGGCAAAAGCGGTTTTATTGACAAAACGGGAAGAGTAGTTATTCCATGCAAATATGACGACGCAGGGGATTTTTCTGAAGGCTTGGCACGAGTTGAACTATATGACAAAAGCGGTTTCATTGACAAAACTGGTCGCGAAGTTATTCCATGCAAATATGATGATGCAAAGCGGTTCCGCGAAGGCATGGCACCGGTTAAAAAATATGGCAAGTGGGGTTTCATTAACAAAAGTGGTCGAGAAGTAGTTCTATGCAAATACGACTATGTATATAGTTTTAATGAAGGTCTGGCAGAGGTCGATCTCAATGACAAGCACGGATTCGTTGATAAAACTGGACGAGAAGTAGTTCCATGTAAATATGAGTATGTTTCATGGTTTTCTGAAGGTCTGGCATCAGTTGAACTGAATGGTAAATGGGGTTTCATTGACAAAACTGGCAAGGAATTAGTTTCATGTAAATATGACTATGCTTATGATTTTCACGAAAGTTTTGCAGAAGTTCAACTGAATGGCAAAAGGGGATTTATTGATAAAACTGGTTGCGTAGTTATTCCATGCAAATATGAAGATATTAGAGAATTTTCCGAGGGCTTGGCACCAGTTAAACTGAATGGAAGATGGGGATTCATTGATAAAACAGGTAAGTTTTTGCGAATCAGTGGCGTAAAATAATTGTTGATATCCAAAAAGTTTTTTCGTTAAAAAGAAATAATCATATGAAAAGAATATACATCTTGTTGTTGTGTTTTCTCATCTCAAATTGGTGTTTGGCTCAGAAGACTGGTGGCATGATAAGTCGTCCACAAAAAACTAATAGTTCCCACAGCTCCACGACCAGTTTAGCTAAAAATCCCATATCGGGAAAACTATCAATTTCATGTAGGTATGACAAAGTTTGGGATTTTAGCGAAGGCATGGCAATGGTAGAACTTAATGGAAAACGGGGATTTGTTGATAAAAACGGATGCGAAGTAATTCCATGCAAATATGACAAGTATTTGTATGAAGGTAATCATGATATTAGTGCCAATAAGTTTAGTGAAGGATTAGCCCGGATATTTCTAAATGGTAAATGGGGCTTTATTGATAAAACAGGACGTGTTGTAATTCCATGCGAATATGATAGAGCCTTTTCATTTAAAGAGGGGCTCGCTGAAATTGTACTAAATAAAAAAGTAGGCTTTATTAACAAAACAGGACTAGTTGTAATTCCATGCGAATATGAATACAAAGATAATCAAAACCTTCAATATTGTTTTAAAGACGGTTTGGCACTAATATGTATTAATGGCAAGTATGGTTTTATCAACAAGAATGGAGATGAAGTTATTCCTTGCATATATAATGGTGCCAGGGATTATTGCGAAGGACTAGCTTCAATCGCACTTAAAAATTTTAAATGGGGGTATATAGATAAAAGTGGGCGTGAAGTCGTTCCATGTCAATATGCCACCTATTGTGCATGGAATTATAGCGAAGGCTTGGCAGTGGTAAGTTTAAAAGGAAAATATGGGTATATTGATAAAGATGGCACTGAAGTAATACCATGTAAATATGAACATGCTTCTGATTTCTGTGAAGGTTTGGCAAAGGTAGTACTTAATGGCAAACCAAGAATTATTGACACAAAAGGTCAAATTGCAATTTCATGCTCCAAATATAGCTTCGTCGGTGACTTTAGCGAAGGTTTAGTTAGAGTATCACGGAATAGGAAATGGGGGTATATAGATAAAAGTGGACATGAAGTTATTCCTTGTAGATTTGACTACGCCTGGGATTTTAGTGAAGGTTTTGCTGCAGTAGAACTAAATGGTAAATGTGGTTTTATTGACAAACAAGGAAATCCATTATTAATTAAACGTTGAATGGAGTAAAAATACATGATAAACATTTGCTCCTTAAAAGATGAAAATCGTATTATTACAAGTATAATAAATAATTGAGGATTATTTCAAAAGTGTGAGTCTATAAATAATTTTATAAATAATGAATAAGGACATACATCGAATTATAAATAAAGGTTTGTTTCTCTATAGATACGATATAATTGAACCACCTAAAGAAGGATGGACATCAGAGTATAAGTCTCCAATATATATATGGCCAGATGCAGGCCCCAAGAATGAGATAGGTGCTTTCTTCTTTTTTGAAGATAAGGTAGAAACTGTTGAAGAAGGAAAGATTGCTCTTAGTCATAAAGAAAATATGATTAAAGATTTTAATCCAGAGTTATCTTTATGGATTACATATACACTTGTTCAAGATAAGCTATATATGTTAGATCTGTCAAAATGTAAAGACGTTGTTGATTTTTGCATAGCTCTTTGGAATGAGGGAATTAACGTTTTTCGTGATGACTTTTATAATTTCTGTAATAGACGCAAATCCAAGCCACTATCACAAATTAAAAAAGATGTGGTTTATTTAGTCTCTCATAATGATAAAGTAAATACAAATAAGCAAATACAATGCAAATGCGAAATATTCAACTTTTATAACAATGTAGATAGTGATAAATTTTTAGCTTACGCATGTCAGGGACTAACAGATTTTTCAAATGGTAAGATATTCAAAAAAATATTAGAGGAAAAGGGATTTGATGGATATATATTTAAAGAGACAGAAACGAACACATTCTGTTTATTTAATTCCGATAAATTATCTTCCCCAAAAGTCACAACAATTCATGGAATAGTAAACGAAGATATACATAACAATTAATATTCGTAAAAAGCATATGTTATGGATAATAATCAATTGACAATACATATTCCTTCAAATTATGAAATAATTGATTCATATAGCGGTGTTGACGACTATGGATGGAGAAGTGGTAATTCCCATAATTATGGTAAATCCCCTTTGCTATTTGTCAAAGCAAGAGGAAAATATTATGGTATATTAGCCAATTCAAATGAAGCGAATAACAACGAAAAAGAAGTGATTCCATGTAAATATGATGCTATTTATTCAAATGATGGATGTCAGATTAAAGATCTTGATGGAAACTTTTTCCAGCATGAAGAACAAGACGAGAAAGGGGATTCCTATGATGTTGGAGTTGGAGATGACATCTTTTTTGTAAGGTATCAAGATGACTTCATGGAATGTGATTACTTCTGTGAAGACATGTTGGCTCTAAGTGTCGGGAACAGTAAATTCAAGGAAGAACATTTTATATGCAGAAAGTTTAATCAGTACTATTATATTGACATTTCAGGGAGGTATTGTTTAAGGAAGAGATATAAGGATTCTAATACTTACAAAAACATCAACCTTTTCAATGTATGTGTTGGATATAATTGGTTCTGCGGTGGTTATGTGCGTGAAGATGTGTATACCACTATCATTGAAGCAATAAATGGCAATCATCGTGTGATAATTATCAATGAGTATACATTATGTGATGACTGGTCAGGTTTACACTCTGGCACTATATTTCCAACATCTCGATTTGAAATAGATTCAGACTTTGACGAAATATTAGAGATTAAAATTGAGATAGAGTTTAAAGATACTATTTCACTCAGAGTTAGGCAGGGGAATAATGTTTTCAATAAAGTTGTAGAACTCGTACGTAAAGGAAGTCCAGCCATTTCTAATAAGTATGATTATCCTATAATTGAAAATCTACTAATTATGAGAACACATGATGAGCCGGTTAAGTGACCTTAAAATCAAAGGGACAGGAACTTTTATACAATCCCCTAACACAATATTTCCCCTCAAGTGATACCATAAGTAAATAAAGCAGAATAAACAGAAAATGGATTGATATGTTTTTATGTTTCTTTGAATATATGACGAGGCAAATAGATTCGATAAAGGATAAGCCTAATTTTACAAAAGAGTATGGCGCAGATTTTATGCGAGCCTATAGTGAAGAGATGCAGTATGCTATGTATAGCTCCTTATTAGATGACTCTCTCGATATAAATACGGAACTGGAGGGGATTGAGCTGAAATATAGGTTTAATGAGGACATGACCTTTCTGCTTGATGCCACCGCCCAACATTTAAAAAGGGCAATTCTGATTGAATATGAGGACTACAAAAGGAATGCTGGCAAATCTTCAGAGGCAGAGATTCAAGTAAAAGCGTTTTGCAAAACAATGATTGAAGAGATGAATCGAAGAATTGAATTGTATCCGGAATCTATAGGTGAAATAGATGTTGAAACGAGAGAGGCATTCAGTATGCTTAAAGAGAACATGGGAAGATAGAACTAGTAGAGGATTGTGAGAGTATAGAATAATCTGTAACTTTGCAGAAACATAATATTATGAGTAGATTAAGTCAATGTGCAACATGTGATAGAGGACGCTGGAACTGCGGGCATTATATTCCGGAGGATGATACGGAGTGTCCACATTATATAAATAAAAGAGTATATGAGAGCGACAAAATCGAGTATAAGCAGAACTTACTGGCTGTTTTATTATTTGTAGGTTATATTTTGGCTATTTTTATGTATCAACTAATATTGTTTAATCCAATATTTCTTATTCCTATAGCTGTTGTTCTGTTGGCTGTTGGCATTTATTGGATTATTAGTAGACGAAAGAATAAAAAACAACAGAAGATGATGGATGTAAAGATGGAAACAGCAATGAACGAAAAAGGAGATAATAATGATATACATGTTTCGAGAATGACAACAAGAAATCTAATCCAACTAGCTCTGCGGAAATTAGGGATTGCGTATGATTTTGACGAGAATAATTATTTCCTGTTTACTTATCATGGAGAATATTTAAAAATATTGGCTAATGATGATAGTCCATGCATCTATATCTACGACATATGGTGGTATGAAGCTCCTTTGGATGATATAGACAATCTTAACATGGTGCATCGGGCTGTCAATGAATACAATATAATAGGTGGAGCTAAGTTGACTTATACGTATGACAATGAAAGAGGGATGGTTGGTGTACACACTATACTTCGTACATCCATTATGGAACAAATCCCTAATCAAGACCAGTACTTACGTTCGCACATGGATTTTATACTCACTGCCCAACATAAATTCTATAATATCATGGAACAAATGAGACGCGGAGAGTATTCATCTCGTAGTTGAATAATATAATGTAAAATAAAACGATTATGGATGTTATAGATAGTTTTGAAGTCTTTTGCCAAGGCGAGATTCTTCCTGCGTTAAAGGAGGTTGCTGCGAGTGGAAGATGGGAGGGTATTACACCATCCAGCTTTAATGAGGATAAGGGCGATGACTATTATGCCATCTTTCTGAACTATGCTGCAAAGGATATTTTTACTTTGCAGTTAGGACTTTGGGGGCATATGGAAGAGAACAACACTTTTGCAATCAATTGCAAATGTATGTTTGTGGATGAAAATGCAGAGAAGTATGACAGAGCTGTAATAGAGGAAGAAAAGAAGGTTTTTCTGACAAATTGCTCTACGGTGTTCGATATTATGGGATTTGGTGTTGAAGTGAGAGAGGAAGGCTTTTGTGCATGGGCTTCTTTGGATGAAGAGGATGGAGAATACGTAGTTCCCAACGTAGAAGATCCTTTTTCAATGTATTGTGTTTTCTTGGGCGTAATTGTAGAAGTTGTAAAAAGGATGGAAGTATGAACATATATTTGAAATCAATATTGTGCTTATTGGTTATCCTACTCGTAGGATGTAGTGCGGGAAGTAAGAGTCAGATGACTACCCAGGAAGAAAAGGTGGATACGATAATTGTTTCGGAGGATAGTATTGAAGAGGTAGATAGTAGTAGTGTGTGCAATCCTGAGTTTTTGTTTGATTCCAAATTAGCAATGTCGAACCCGTCATTGGCTACGTTGATTGATTCTTTGTACACACATGTGAGAGGTGAAGGCTTTCCTGCGAAATTAAATAGGGAAGAGAAGTGGATGAAGAAGTATCGCAGAATGCTTTGTGAGTATTATGATGCCCGCAATACGGGTGTTGGAATTGCATCGGAATATGTTAAGACGGACTCGGTACTGAATGAAGGGGAGAGAATGATAGAGAAAGATCCTTTTGACAGTACGTTGGCAATGATATATCATCAATCGGCGTTGTACACAATCATGGTATGTAGGGAGTATTGTCTGTTGGCGCAGATGAAAGAATTATGTGATGATGAGGATATCAGAATATTGTTAAATAAGGAATGGGATGCATATATAAAGATGTATGATAAAGCTTTGGATGTTGCATGTCATATAACAATGATGAAATATTGGGGAGGTAGTATTATCGGACCTCTTTGCACATATAATAGAACAGAAATGGCTAAGGCACGTGTTGAGGCTTATCGTAATGTTTTGAATGTTGTAAAGCGTAAAAAGTCATCTAATTCAAATATTGACTTGAAAGGAGCCAAGGATAATCTGATAAGTTATTATTCGGATACGTTTGATAAAACTTATTCAGAAGTGAAGCAATACATAGATGAGGAGTCAACTGAAGAGTCAAAAGAAAGGTTTTATGAGACAGAGAAGCAAACGCGACAGGAAATAAAGGATTTACCTGTGAAGATAAATGAATGGATCGCTGTTTTGGAAAAACTGGATAAGGAGCTATCGACAAAAGGGTATAGCAGGTGTGATGTGAAGAAGGTATTTTCTACGATGTTTATCAGATGGAAGGATGTCTTGAATGAGGATGTATGATGGAAGAAGTAAGATGTAAGATGTAAGATGTAAACTGTAAGATGGTAGGGTTGATACCAAAACATAAAATACATTAAAAGTGTAAATGTGTCTTGCTTTATTTCGATTTCTATTTTAACTTTGCGAGGAAGATTTTAAAGATTTTATAAAGATAGTATTAACGGTTTAATTTTGATTTGTTGTGGAAGAAGAATTGGCAAAGTTTAATTTTCCGATTGAGGACAAGTCGGAGAATATTATCCAGGTTATTGGTGTAGGTGGTGGTGGTGGTAATGCTGTACAACACATGTGGGAAGAGGGTGTGAAGAATGTTGAGTTTATGGCTGTAAATACGGATAGTCAGGTGTTGGCAAGTAACTTGATTCCCAATAAGATTTTGTTGGGTGCCGAAGGTCTGGGTACGGGCGGTAATCCGGAGAAGGGTGAGAAGATTGCTGAGGAGTATATTGATGAGATTAAGAGTATCTTCAATCCTGAAACGAGGATGGTGTTTATCACGTCAGGTATGGGAGGTGGCACTGGTACGGGCGTGTCGCCTGTGATAGCTCGTGTGGCTAAGGAGATGGGTATTCTGACTATCGGAGTGGTTACGCTACCATTTAAGATGGAAGGGAAAAAGAGAATCAGTGTGGCGCTGAAAGGTATGGAGAAGTTGAGAGGATGTGTGGATTCACTCATTGTGATTAATAATGAACATCTGAGGATGAGTAATCTGTTTACGGACATGACGTGGGAGGAGGGAATGAAGAAGGCTGATGAGGTGCTCACTATTGTTACGAAAACTATTGCTGAGATTATTACCGTAAGAGGCTATGTGAACAGGGATTTCAATGATGTATGTGCTGTGATGAGGGATAGTGGTACGGCTGTGGTTTCGGTAGCTAAGGCAAGTGGCGAGAAACGTCTGTTCAAGGCAATGCAAGAGGCTCTGAACTATCCGTTGCTTCCAAGTGTGGAAAAGAAACAGGTGAAACGCCTGCTGTATATTGTTTATAACGGAGAGAAGAATCCAGCCAGAATTCAGGAACTGACAGATATAAACAGATTTATGGAGGGGTTCTCAGAGGATATTGAGGTGTTGTGGGGACATTATCCAGACGAGACGCTTGATGATGAAATCAAGGTGTCAATCATAGCTACTGGATTTGACGATAGGGCGGTCTCTACGGCGGAGAAGAAGGATGAGCACATGCATTTGGGTAAGTTGTATGAGGAGTATTATGGCAGGTTAGGAAGTGCTGATACTAATACTGATACTATTACTAATAATGTGCCACAACAGCCAAAGGTAGAGGAACGTGCTGGTGAGGAATCCAGTTGCTCGGCTGAAGAGTTTGATATGACCGAAGAAGATAAGGATGCAGAACCTGAACAAAAGGGCTCTGTATGGAGCAATATGGTTAAGATGATGACTGTTTTCATGAGTGAATAGTATTGTATCAGTTGATGCCTGGACATTTTGATGTAAAAGAATAATCTATAGCCAATAAAGATATGTTAGGAGCAGTGTTTGGAGATATTGTCGGGAGTGCCTATGAGTGGCATAATGTGAAGACTAAGGATTTCCCGCTTGAGAGACCGAAGACTCATTTTACTGATGATAGTGTAATGACTCTGGCTGTGGCAGAGTGGCTGATGGAGGATAGGGAGCATAGTGAGGAGGAACTGGTGAGGTGTATGCAGAAGTTGGGAAGGAGTCATTTTACAGCAGGATATGGGAGTAAGTTTATCAATTGGCTGATTTCTCCGAATCCGAAGCCGTATGGTAGTTGGGGTAATGGTTCTGCGATGAGGGTGAGCCCTGTGGGTTTGTATGCCCATACGCTGGAGGAAACTTTGGAACTGGCAGAGATTACTGCTAATGTGACTCATAATCATCCTGAGGGTGTGAAGGGAGCTAAGGCTGTGGCGGAATGTGTGTTTATATGTAAGGAAGCAGAGAGTCTGGAGGCTGCGAAGGAGAAGATAAGAAGGAGAATTCCGGAGAAGTATGGATATGATTTGTCGCGAACTCTCGATGAGATTCGTCCTGGATATGAGTTTGACATGAGTTGTCAGGGTAGTGTACCTGAGGCTATTATTGCTTTTCTTGAATGCACTTCGCTGGAGGATTGCGCCCGTAATGCTGTGTCTATTGGTGGCGATTCTGATACCATTGCTGCTATTGCCTGTTCGATTTATGCCCCTAAGGCTACGCAGGAGGATTTGACTCTGGCAAGAAGGTTTGAGCATTATCTGTCGGAGGAATTACTCGATATCATGCATCGGTTTGAAAAGATGTTCCTTTAAAATTGCACACTAGTATAATTTCCTTTTCTCAGATTAGTGTTTTTTTTCCTGTTCATTAATGAAATCGATCCAATTCATTAATGATTACGATGAAATTCATTAATGAACAGTTTTTGAGGGGTTGATTAAAAAATTGCACACTGGTATGATGAGAGGGAAGAGGAGGATAGTTAAGAGTTAAGAGTTAAGAGTTAATAGATAATAGATAATCGTTTATTGGATATAAGGTTAACGTTTTTCGTAGCGAAGCGGTTCGTCTTTAGTCTTTCGTCCTTTTGATGGTACCAGAAGGATGCTGAGTTCGTAGAGTAGGTACATGGGGAGGGCAACGATGCTGAGGGTGAAGGCATCGGTTGTGGGTGTGATTATAGCTGCTACGATTAGTACTACTACAAAGGCATGACGGCGTACCCGGCGCATGACTTGCCGGCTGAGGATGCCCAGACGACCGAGGAACCATGAGATGACTGGCATCTGGAAGGTAATTCCCATTGCAAGGCAGAGGAAACAGAGGGTGTCGATGTAGCTCTGAAGGGAGATGAGGTTTTCTACCTGAACATCTACCTGATAGGTGGCAAGAAACTGATAGGTGAGGGGAAAGAGGATGAAGTAGCTGAAGCATACTCCAAGCATGAACATGAGGTATGAGGTGCAGACAAGTGGGGTGCTATAGCGCCGTTCGTTTGCCCGTAAGGCAGGAAGCACAAACCGGTACACTTGCCAGATGATGTAGGGCGCCACGAGAAGTATTCCCATATAGGCGCTTACCATCATGTGGATGATGAACTGACGGGTGAGTTCGGTATTTATCAACCTGATGTCGGCCGAGGGTGTGAAGAGGTCGGGGAGTAAAGGACTCTCACGAGCTGCAAGGACGAGGGAGAATACGGTATCCTTGAAACAGAATACAACACAAGCAGCTAGTGCTACAGCAATGACACAATGCAGCAGCACAGAACGAAGTTCGTCCAGGTGTTCCCAAAAGGTCAGGTCTGTCTTCAATTCTCTGTCTTTTCTGTTTTCTCAGTCTTTGGTTCTTCGTCGATAGTCACTTCTTTCATACCGTCTTTGAACGCACGAACACCCTTACCGGCTCCACGCATGAGTTCTGGTATTTTCTTTCCTCCAAAAAGAAGAAGTACGATTACGAGGATGAGGAGTATCTCCTGATATCCGAGTCCGAAAAATAATGGTATCATGTAAAGTTTAAAGTTTAAAGTTTAGAGTTAAGTGGTTAGAGTTTGTTTTGTTTTAGTTTTTCTACAAAGTCGTCGATACGGCGCATCTGCTCGGGTATTTTAATTCCCTGAGGACAATGAGGCACACATTGACGGCAACCTATACAATGGTCTGCCTGACGTTCGCGAGGCACGGCTCTGTCGTAGCCTATAAGGAAACGGCGACGGGCTGTCTGGTAGTTAGCTGCTTCCATCGATTCTGGCATTTCACCCTGATTCACACATTTATTATAATGTGAGAATATGGCTGGTATGTTGATGCCATAAGGACAAGGCATGCAGTATTTACAGTCGGTGCATGGCACGGTAGGATAGGAGTAGAAGAGGTTTGCTATCTCTCCTTCGAGCCATTGCTGTTCTTCTTCAGTAAGCGGTTGCAGAGGACTGTAGCTGCGGATGTTGTCCTGCAGGTGTTCCATATATGTCATACCGCTGAGTACTGTCAGAATGCGCGGTTTGGTACCTGCATAACGAAATGCCCACGAGGCAACACTATCCTCAGGACGGCGCTGCTTGAGTGTGGCTACGATATGGTCAGGCAACTTTGCCAGTCTGCCTCCAAGAAGGGGTTCCATGATGACTGCAGGGATGTTGCGCTTGTCGAGTTCGTTGTACAGATATTCCGCATTGGTGTTGTTTGGGTTCATCTGTTTTGCAAGATGCCAATCGACATAGTTGAGCTGAATCTGCACAAAATCCCATTTGTATTCATCGTGGCGCGAGAGGAGGTAGTCGAATACTTCTATGTCACCATGATAGGAGAATCCAAGGTTACGGATTGTTCCTTTTTTGCGTTGTTCAAGAAGGTAGTCGAGGATTCCGTTATCAACAAAACGGCTTCGGTAGTTGTCCATTCCGCCTCCGCCAATTGCATGGAGCAGGAGGTAGTCAATGTATGAGGTGCGAAGATTTTTCAATGAGTTCTGAAACATCTTTACACCTTCGGCATGACTCCATTGCGATGGTGAGAAGTTGCTGAGTTTTGTTGCTATATAGTATTGAGAACGCTTGTAGCCTGATGCCTGCAGGGCAATGCCTGTAGATTGTTCGGAGAGTCCGCGGCAATATGCCGGACTGGTATCGAAGTAGTTGACTCCGTGGTCGAGGGCATATTTTACAAGGCGATTCACCTGTTCCTGATCTATCTCATCTGCATTAGCATCGTTGCTGCCTGGAACGGGAGTTACTGGTCTGTATGGCAGTCGCATCATGCCATAACCAAGAATGCTGACTTTATCTCCTGTCGTAGTTGTGGTACGATAAGTCATCTTGTCTGTAGGTACTTCGTCGGTATGATGTCCCAGCGGGTCAATGTCTGCAGGTAGTGTATTGTTTTTTCCGCCACAAGCAGCAAGTGCTGTTGCTGCTGCGGAAAGTTTTAAAAATTCTCGTCGATCCATTATGTATAATGGTTATTGGTTATAGGTTAGTGGTTATTGAGTTGTAACGGTTAAAGGTTAACGATTAAAGGTTAAAGAGTTTTCGTTTTCGTTTTGGTTTTCGTACGAAGTTTTCGTCTTTAGTCCTTCGTCTTTCGTTTTTCGTCTTTAACTACACTTCTCTGTGTACTTCGTTTCCATCTACGTAGATAGCGCTGAATGGGCGGGAAGGACAATGGTATTCGCACGATCCGCATCCAATACATTTCTCTTCGTTTACTACAGGAATCATTAGGGTGGTTCGCAGGTCGGCTGGGTTGCCTGATTCATCTAACCAGCGACCACTCTCGGTATCGAAGGTGTAGCCTTTGTCTTTTGGCACCATCTGAATGGCTCCTGTAGGGCAATGAACAGCGCAATTGCCACATTTTACACCATCGGTAAGTGGTATGCAGTTTTTCGAAATCCAAACAGCTCGACCAATCTGAATAGCTGTTTTCTCCTCTATAGTTATCGGACGGATGGCATCGGTAGGACACACTTCTGCACAGACTTTACACTCCGGACGGCAATATCCCTTTGTGTATTGCATCTCAGGTTGCATGAAGGAGTCGAAACTCTGAGATGGTGAGAGTATGCCATTCGGACATTGGGCTATACACAACTGACAGGCTGTACAATGCTGTTGCAGGTTGCGAGCAGAGAGTGAACCAGGAGGTGTAAGAGGTGTGGTACGAGCTGGTATTTTTTTGTCTTCTATTATCGCCAATCCGCCGTCGGTTGTTTTCTCATCTGCTTTCAGAGCTGCTGCTGTAAACAGCGATGCTGAAATAGAGAGGAATGAACGACGGGAGAGGGTAGAGGTGTCGTTGTCGCTTGCCGGTTGTTCTGCTTTTGTCTTTGCATGATGAGAATATCTGAAAGATGACTTAGGACAGAGCTGCTGACAATTGCCACATACCACACAACGGGAGTAGTCTATATGAACAGGTTCGTCTTTGCTCACTTTGATGCAGGCTGCCTTGCAATTCTTCTCACAGAGTCCGCACTTGATACATTTGTCTTCGTTTACGTTTATACGAAGCCACGAATATTTGGAAAGAAATCCAAGTATGGTTCCTACGGGACAGATAGTATTGCAATATGTGCGACCACCATGTATGGAGAGTATGAGTAGGATAAGTGCTGAAACAGCTGAAATCCATATAAGAATTACTGGTAATTGCTGTTGCTCTACTGTAAAAAACAAGTAGTTGTCATTTGCTTCAGACCATGTTGCCAATATATTGTTCAGCATGATATATGGTGGACGAAGCAGAGTGATTACCATTCGTCCGTAGGCACTATAAGGTGCAATCAGAACCATTAAGGCATTTACTCCTGCCATGATTGTAACGATAAAAAGCACCAGAACCGTTATTCGTAACCATTGTTTTGGTTCGCTATAGTGGAAACGATTTGCATAACGTGCTTTACTGTTGCGACGGAATATTTTCCAACCTCTTATCCATGAGAAAAAGTCTTGCAAAACTCCTGCAGGACAAATGATAGAACAGTAGATGCGACCTAAAACCAATGTGCCAAGAAGCAGTAGCGGAAGTACTGTGTAGTCGAGGCGCATTAAACTGGGCAAGAACTGCAGATCCATCATCCACGAAAACAATGGACGACATATTCCTGATACGTCGAGGAAGAGGAAGGTGATGCCCAACCAAAAGAATAGAGCTAAGATTCGACGGATAAGTTTGAGCATAGGAGTTAGAGGTTAAGGGGTAAATGTGAAATGTGAAAATGGGTTAGAGGTTATTGGTTAGAGGTTAGAGGGTTAGAAGTTTATGTTTGTTCCTGCCATGAAGGTGGCACGAGGCATTGGGTAACCGAGGTTGATTTCATAGCGTTGAGCAAGGAGGTTTTCACCACGAACCCATAGTTTTACGTTACGAGTGAGTTGGTAACCAACTGAGGCGTTGAGCAGGAGAAAGTTTTCTTTGCTTTCCTTAGTTCCTACTTCGGTATAGAGTCCGTTGATATATTGCAGACCTACGATGGCACTCAGTTTCCGATAGTTGCAGTTTGCTGCCAGATAACCTTTATATTCAGGTGCTGCAACAATTTTGTTCTTCATGTGAAGAAAACTGTGGTTTGTGTTGAGCGAAATAATCGGATTGATTCGCCAAGCAAATTCGAGTTCCATACCGCAGTTCTGTATCTCTCCTGTGTTTACATTCTTACGGTTTACGGTCTGAATCATGTTGTCACCCTTGATGAAGAAGAAGTTTGCTCCATAGCTAATGCGACTGAAACGATGGCGCCAGGAGAGTTCGTAGTTCATAAGACGTTCTGGTTTCAGTTCTTCGTTTGATGGTGGGTAGAGGTACATTTCGCGCATGGAAGGATTGCGAAAACCTTTGCTTACCATCGCTTTTATCTCACCATTGAGGAGCGGACGGAATACCACACCTGCCTGAGGAATGAGTTCTGTACCAGTAACGCTATGGTGGTCGATACGAAGTCCGGCATCTGCTGTGAACCATTCAGTTATATCCTGACGAAAGTCGAAGTATCCGGCAAATTCATTTCTGTGTGATTTGCCACTTTGTTTATTTGTAGTAGCCACTTCGTCTCCTGTCAACTTGGATGTGTAATAGGCATTGCCGTAGATGTGTTGCCAGTCGAAACCAAGTGTGAGACGATTGCCTCTAAAGAGTGTAGCACTCTGATAGAGAGAAACTCCTGCGAGATTGTCCTTGGAACGGAAGAATCGCTGAGTCGGATTGGCAGGATTGTTTGTTCCGTCATCTATCTTATGACTGCCGAAATTGGAGTAAACACTAAGACCTCCACTTGTGCGTTCATAATTATTTTCGAGTGCTGCTGATGCCATCCCCCGGGTAATCCATTGGTCGCCATTGTACAGGGGGCTATTTTCAGCTCCAGGATGTGAAGCATTGAAATGGGTAATGTCTGCATTTGCATATACTAACCAATGGTCAGACAGATCGTATGCGACTTTAGCATAGATTCCATTCTGCTCAAATCCCATGCGAGAACGATGGTTGTCACTTCTACCATACTGACCTGCTATGGTAGAAGAGAATCGTCCATTGCGATACTGATTAGATGCTTCTGCCTGAATAGTTCCCCAACTGCCAGCTCCAAGATTGAAATGAGTTTTGCTGCCGTCTGTTTTCATTTGTCGTGTCACGATATTTATTACACCACCCATAGCATTGCTGCCATAGAGTACAGAAGCAGGTCCGCGCAATACTTCTACACGTTCTGCCATCATAGTCTGATAACTATCTGATATTGGGTGTGAATAGATACCTTGATACTGCGGATGACCATCTATGAGTACGAGCATTTGTCCGCTACCACCAGTAATACCGCGAAGGTTTATTCCTCCACTTCCACCACCTGAAACTCCATATCCCATCATTCCACGACTTGTCACCATCAAACCAGGCACCTGTTGCATAAGTGTTGGCAAGATATTTGGCTGCTCTTGTTCAGTAAGTGTTTTGCGATCAATAACTGTAACTGTAAATGGAAGATGTCGTACATCAATGGCATTTCGTGTACCAGTAACTACAACTTCATTTAGTTGCAGACTGTCTTGTTGGGCAGAAAGCAACATTGGCAGAGTGAGAAATGAAGCAATGATTAGTCGTCTCATAGTTGTGAGATAGTTATTAAATTTATCGTTATTTGTTGTTATTTATCGAGGTTAATCAATTTGTACTTTTTGCTTCCCAGTTTAATCTTCTCTGCATAGTCTGTGATGTATGTTCCATGCTGACGGTTGATGCGTGCTATGAGTGGCTTTTCATCATCGCCTTCACTAGCCTTGTGGTTGAATACCATGTCAAGACAGGCCTGGTCAACAGCTACCGGGTCGAGCGATGCCATAATACCCATATCCTGAAGTTCTGGTTTTGCAGGGTGGCCGTCGCAGTCGCAGTCAACCGACATGTTATTCATTATATTTATATAAATAATGTTATCACCACCATCAAAATATTCATGAACAGCTTGTGCTGCAGCTGCCATAGACTCGAGGAATGAATCCTGTGGTTGTGTATGTTTCCAACACTCTTTTGAGTCTGTAGTAACTCCATGAGAGTGGATGTAAGCTTTACCTGCAGTAGAAGCAACTCCGATGCTGGCATTCTTCAGTACGCCTCCGAAACCGCCCATCTGATGACCCTTGAAATGTGCAAGGTTAATCATGAAGTCGTAGTTTGCAAGGTGTTCACCTACGATATCATATTTCAAGTGCTTCTTATCTTTGATAGGGATACGAATTTCACCGAATTCATCCATGAGGTCAACTGCAAAGATAGAATCGAAACCATGCTCGTGAATAGTTTCCCAATGTTTCTTGGGGTCTTGACGAGTACCACCATAAGCAGTACAACACTCTACTATTGTGCCGTTTACCTCATCTACCAACTGACGGATTAGGGTAGGGCGCAGATAGTGCTGGTTGCCACCTTCACCTGTGGAAATCTTTACTGCCACTCTACCTTCTGCTTTGCGACCAAGTGCTTTGTAAATCTTTACAAGTGATTCTGGACTGATGTCTTTTGTAAAATAGACTTTAGGTTGCGCCATAGCAGCAATTGCAACTATTACACTAATAGCTAATGTTAGAATCTTTTTCATGATGTTATGGTTTTGTTATTTATTTAATATATGTTTTATCATTGTAGGTAGTCCATCGGATTCAACCTTTATGGTTATGTTCCCTTTCTGTTTAGAACTCTTTATGATGACAAGTGCTCGTCCGTTATAGAGTCGTGGTGTAGTGGAACGGAAACTCTCCATATCGTTAGGAGAAGCATTTCCTGATGCGAGGAGAATACCTGCCCCTTCAACGGAAATGTTAATTTTTCTGTTGCTATCAGAAGTGATAACTCTACCTTCTGCATCAGTCAGTTCAATAGTTATATATGCCAAATCGCTTCCAGTAGCTTGAAGTTGTTCTTTATCGCTTACTAGACGGATTCCTGCTGGTTTACCTGTAGTTTCAAGAACGAAAGATTCATTCTTGATTTCTTTTCCTTCATGATTCAGATTGACTGCTTTCAGTTCGCCTTTGTGATAGTTTATTCTGAATCCGGCAAAATATGTGCTGCCAGTTTTTTCTTCAGCTATGATTTTCCCATTCAGATATAGTCTAACCTTTGGAGCACGGGAATATACATTCACTTGAACAGGGGTACCTTCGCTCAGGTCTGGATAGGTCCAACTCTGCTGTTCCTGCTGCCATCCCCACCATGAGATGCTTTCATGTTGTCCTTCAGGTGCAATACGGGCAGTAGCCATTGTGATCGGACTACGACGCCATACCACATCGCGATAGTAACTCTGCGGTTTCTTTTGTCCGATAAGGTCTATGTCACCACACCAACCATTGTACCAAGGCCACTTCTGGAACATTGACTGGTTACCTTCTTTTCTGAAAGCAGCACTACCAATTCCAGCTTCACCAAGATAATCCATTGCTGTCCAAACAAAATCACCTATGACATAAGGAAGTTTTTCTACCAAATCCCAGTTCTGCGAAGCATGTTTCGGATAACTTTCTGCTCCAAACATCACTCTATCCGGATTGGTTGTGTGGTCATGTTCGTATTTGTCGTAAAGATAGTTATATCCGCCCACATCAAGACTCTTAAATGCTTTTTCGTTTTGGATATTCCATCCATGTCCTGCAGAATTCCACTCGTCGCCTTCATCCCAACTGCAAATGGCTGCAGTAATAGGACGTGTAGTATCTAATTGGAGTATAGCTTGTCTCATATTCTCTGCAGCCTCCATTCCTTCTGGTTCGATACGTCCAGGAATCTCGTTGCCTATAGACCACATAATGACAGAAGGATGATTTCTGTCACGACGGATCATTGTCTGCAAATCGTAAAGGCTATGAGTTTTGAAGTATCTATGATAATCGTCTGTATTTTTTTTCTTTATCCATTGGTCAAAAGCTTCATCAATAACCATCAGTCCTAATGAGTCACAGAGGTATAACAGATTTTCGCTTGGCATATTATGGCTGCATCTGATGGCATTATAACCTTGTGCTTTAAGCAATTTGAGTTTTCTCAGTTCTGCAGCATCATATGCAGCAGCTCCAAGCAGTCCGTTATCGTGGTGAATGCATCCACCTCTTAAAAGCATTGGTTTGCCGTTAAGACGGAATCCGTCTTTTGCAGAAAACTCCAGTTTGCGAATGCCAAAATGCTGTTGTAGGGTGTCTTCTACTTCAGTTTCCAAATCTTTGACAATTATCTCGGCAGTATAAAGATTTGGATTTTCCGGACTCCACAATTGAGCAGAAGGAATCTTTATAGAGAGTTTTACGTCATATATCTCTGTTATACCTTTTATTTTTACAGATTTGCTTCCTACGATTTTTCCTGTTACATCCTTCAGATTAACCTGAATCTTTGCTTTTTTATGTTGTTCAGAATCGTTGCAGATGCTTGTCTCAACTTCTACCACTTCATCCCTTAAACTCTTTTCACCTTGAACACTTGAACTTTTTATGTATGTTTCCCATCTGTCAGCAAAGAGAATGGGAGAGTGCAACAACCATACATGACGATAGATACCACTGCCGGCATACCATCGGGTATTGTTTCCAATGTTTCTGACTCTTACCAGAATGTCATTGCTGCCAACATGTAGATTTTCTCTTGTCTCTACACGGAAACTCTGATATCCATACACATTATTCTTAACATGATTGCCATTGACAAACACATCAGTTTCGTTGTATGCTCCTTCAAAATATAGTTCGTTGTGTGAATTTAGAATATCTTTCTCGCTTAGTACCAGTCGTTTGTAGTACCATCCTTCGCCTCCAACTGTGAATCCGGTCTGGTAACCGCCTATGCTATTAGTTGAGAATGGACCTATTACTTTTCCTCCGGCTTTTTGTGCAGCTTCGGTTTCCACGCTCCAGTCGTGAGGTAAGTCAAGATGTCTCCATGCAGAAGTGACTGATATATCGGTTAATGCCTTGCTTCCATCACCTAAGAAAAACTGCCAGTCTGAATCAATACATATTCGATGTTCTGCCTTTGTAAAAAGGCAAAGAAAAGAAAAAAAGGTGATTAAAATATGTAGCTTTTTCATAGTATATGTCCTTCGAATTACTGATTTGAGTTAGGAAGGAGTGGGGCGGAGGGGAAACAGGTGTTTCCTCTCCGTATATGGTTACAACTCGTCGGATGTGTATCCTTCTGGAAGACGGCGGCAATTGTAGCTTGAAGCCATAATCTCGCCATATGCTCCTGCTGAGAGAAGGGCGATGAGGTCGCCACGACTCACAGAATTGAGTTGTATGTCTTTGTCGAAAACATCCGATGACTCGCAGATTGGTCCGACGAGGTCGTATGTCTGTTCAGCTCCGTTGCTGGTCAGATTCACTGCTTTGTGATGAGCATCATAAAGGGCAGGACGTATGAGGTCTGTCATACCAGCATCTACGATTGCAAACTGCTTACGAGTAGCTTGTTTTACGAAATTTACTTTGGTAATAAGCATTCCGCATTGAGCCACAACAGAACGTCCGAGTTCGAAATGAACAGACTGTCCGGGGCGCAGGTGAAGATATCGGTTGTATGTAGCAAAGTAGTCGCGGAAGTTTGGTATTGGATTTGCCTCAGGGTTGTTATAATCAATACCTAATCCACCTCCAACATTGATAATCTGACAATAGAAGCCACGCGCTTCAAGTCTGTCCTGTAGTTCATTGATACGACGTGAAAGAGCTACGAAGTCGTCCATTTCCAATATTTGAGAACCAATATGGAAATGCAGTCCCTTGAAACATACTCCTTCCATCTGCTGAGCTATCGATATTACGCCTTCCATGTCGTTCATAGCGATACCGAATTTATTCTCTGCAAGTCCGGTAGTTATGTTGGCATGGGTATGTGCACCTACGTCGGGATTTATGCGGAAACAAACGTTTGCTTTCTTTCCTTTCTGCAGAGCAATCTGGTTGATAATCTGGAGTTCTGGAATACTTTCTACATTAAAACAGAAGATACCCTTGTCTATACCCAGTTCTATTTCCCAGTCACTTTTTCCCACACCGGCAAATACTATTTTGTCGGCAGGGAAACCAGCCTTCAGTACTTGTTCTATTTCACCTCCACTTACACAGTCAATTCCAAGTCCTGATTCGTTTATTACACGCAACACCTTCAGGTTTGCATTAGCCTTTACTGCATAATGCACATGATAACCTGAGTATTTACCAGCTTCTTTGTTGATAGTTTGCAGTGTCTGGCGCAGTAAGTCCGTATCGTAATAGTAGAACGGAGTACGCAGAGTGCGGAATTTATCTATAGGAAGTTTGCTTAACATGTTTAATTATAATTGACAATTGACAAATTATAATTGACAATTGATAATTTATTTATTGTTGAACAGATGGTCTGAAAGCGATTGAAGTGCTTTCTTCTTGTCTGATTCGTGAATGAGGAACGAGATATTGTGGTTGCTACCACCATAGCTAATCATGCGAACAGGAATGCCTGCAAGTGCATTGGTAGCCTGAGCTTCAAAACCTACATTGTCAGGGTCAAGGTCACCAACTACACAAATGATACACATGTCTTTATCTACTTCTACATGTCCGAATTTCTTCAGTTCGTCAACAATTGCACTCAGGTGGCTTGTGTTATCGATAGAAACACTTACACCTACCTCTGCTGTACAAACCATATCAATGCTGGTCTTGTACGATTCGAAGATATCGAATACCTTACGAAGAAATCCGTAAGCCAGAAGCATACGGCTTGATGTGATACGGATAGCTGTGATGTTATCTTTTGCAGCAACTGCTTTTATCTTGTTTTTCTCCGTTTCGTTGCTGATGACAGTACCCGGAGCCTCTGGAGCCATTGTGTTGAGCAGTTTTACAGGAATTCCTGCAAACTTAGCTGGCTGCACACAAGTAGGGTGGAGGATCTTTGCACCGAAGTAAGCCAACTCAGCAGCTTCTTCGAAATGAAGATGACCGATTGGTGATGTTTTGTCAACGAATCGTGGGTCGTTATTGTGCATACCGTCTATATCAGTCCAAATCTGAATTTCAGAAGCACCAATAGCTGCACCTATGAGTGATGCTGTATAGTCGGAACCGCCTCGCTGCAGGTTGTCAACTTCACCATAAGCATTACGACAGATGAAACCCTGAGTGATGTAAATCTCCTTATCTGGATTTTCCTCAAGTTGAACCTTAATTTTTTTGCTGATATATTCTAGATCTGGTTCACCATTTTTGTCTGTACGCATAAACTCAAGTGCAGGAATAAGACATGAGTTGTAGCCCTGTTCTGCCATATAGTTTGCAACCATGTTGGTAGAGATAATTTCGCCCTGACCAACGATGATTTTCTCTTCAAACATAGTGAAGATTCCTTTTGCAAACGAACGCAGGTAATCAAATTCTTGCTTTATGAATTCAAGTGTAATAGTCTTGTATTCATCTGTTGTATAGAGTTCTGCGATGTGCTTCTTGTATTTCTTCTCCATAGAGTTGATAACTTCGTATGCACCCTCTGGATTTTTCTTGTAGAGGTAGTCGCAGATTTCCAACAGGGAGTTGGTTGTTCCTGACATAGCAGAGAGAACAACGATTTTCTGTTCGCCGTCTGAAATCAGTTTAACTACATCTTTCATTCTTTGTGGTGTACCTACGGATGTACCACCAAATTTTAGAACTTTCATTGTATTGTTGTTTTTTGTTGTTTGCAAAAAAAGAATAAATATGTAAAATGTCCTTATGATTAAAGGAATTCATTAGCCAAGTCATTCCACCCCTGCGCATCATCTTCGTCGGCAGCTTTTCTTTCCGATTCTATTGCTGCAGAGTCGTTTGTGATTTCTGTTATAGAGGAATTCTTACAATGGAACACGCGTCCTGGATACTCTTCGAGCAATGACAGGTTGTGGGTAATCATAAGAACCGATGAACCAACAGCACATATGTTGCGGAGCAGTTCTGTAATGAGTTTTCCAGTTTCTGTGTCGAGATTTCCTGTAGGCTCATCAGCAAGAATCAGTTTGGGACTATTCAGTATTGCTCTGGCTATAGCAATACGTTGCTGTTCACCTCCAGAGAGTTCGTTTGGCATCTTATCTGCCTTATCTGACATTCCTACGAGTTGCAATACTTCATTGATGCGCTGAGTTATGTCTTTGGGATTCTTCCATCCTGTTGCACGAAGTACGAATCGCAGGTTTTCAGCTACAGTACGGTCTGTGAGCAGTTGGAAGTCCTGGAAAATGATACCCAGTTTACGTCTTAGGTCGGGCAGTTTGTTTCTTTTTATTTGAAGCATGTCGAAATCGAGGACTTTGGCTTCGGTTTCTACATCACCTCGTTCCTTACGCTGTTTCTTATTACCGTTGCAGGGCAGTTCGCCGTACAGGGTTTTGATAAACGAACTTTTGCCAGAGCCTACTTTACCAGTAAGATACACGAATTCACCCTCGTTGATGTTCATGTTTACATTCTCGAGGATTAGTGCATCTTCCTGATAGACATTGACGTTTTTGTAGTTGATTAATGCTTGTGCCATGTTGGATCGTGACGTTCTGCGAGTTCTCTCGCCAAATCTTCAATTGTAAGTCCTTTACTTGTAAGTAACACGATGAGGTGGTATAGCATATCGCTTGCTTCATAGACGAGTCGCTCGTTATTGTTTGCTACAGCTTCGATTACAGCTTCCAAAGCCTCTTCTCCTACTTTTTGTGCCATGCGGTGGCAACCATCTTTGAACAAACTGGTAGTATATGAACCTTCTGGCATTTCCTCATGACGTTTTTCAATGAATCTCTGCAGTTCAACGAGGAACATGATAGGGTTCTCGTTTGTTTCGTTCCAGCATGTGTCAGCACCTGTGTGACATACAGGACCAACAGGATTAGCCTTTATGAGTAGAGTGTCGTTGTCGCAGTCGATTGCAACAGAAACGAGATTCAGGAAATTGCCGCTTGTTTCACCCTTTGTCCATAGTGTCTTACGTGTACGACTATAGAATGTCACCTTTCCTGTTTCCATCGTCTTTTTGTATGCTTCCTCGTTCATAAATCCGAGCATCAGCACCTTCAGGGTTTTGGCATCCTGTATGATAGCAGGCACAAGCCCACCCATTTTCTCAAAATCTATATTCATATTCTTATATTAATTCCTTCGTTAATCAAATATTGTTTTAGTTCCGGAATAGGTATTTCGCCAAAGTGGAACACACTGGCTGCAAGAGCTGCATCAGAATGTCCATTAAGGAATGTGTCGCGGAAGTGTTCTTTTTTTCCAGCACCACCACTTGCAATGACAGGGATAGTGAGTGAATCGGACAGTTGTCTAAGAGCTTCATCTGCAAATCCGTTCTTTACTCCGTCATGATTCATAGATGTAAATAGAATTTCACCTGCACCCCGTTCGTTGGCTTCTTTAGCCCATTCAAACAGATTATGTTCAGTCTCTATTCGTCCACCGTTCAGGTAACAGTACCATCCTTTTTCTGTTTGTTTTGCATCAATGGCAACTACACATACTTGTGAACCAAAATGAGTTGCTATCTCATCAATAAGTTCAGGCCTTCTGATAGCAGCTGAATTGATGCTGACTTTATCAGCTCCAGCATTGAGAAGTCGTTCTACATCTTTCAATTCGTTAATTCCGCCACCTACTGTGAATGGTATATTTATCTCTCTGGCAATTTTTCCTACAAGTTCAGTAAATGTTTTCCTACCTTCATGACTAGCTGTAATATCGAGATATACCAATTCGTCGGCACCTTGCTCGGAATAGGCTTTTCCCAATTCAATAGGGTCGCCAGCCTGTCTGAGGTTCACAAAATTTGTGCCCTTTACAGTTTGTCCGTCTTTAATGTCAAGACAAGGTATTATTCTCTTTGCTAACATTATTGGTTTATTTCTGAAATCAAGTTTATATAAATTTTGTTAGTTCTTCCAATTTTATTTTTCCTTCGTAGAGGGCTTTGCCAAATACTACGGCAGGGATTCCTGCTGCATCGAGAGCTTCGATATCTTCTATGCAACTTACCCCTCCGCTGGCTATGAGACGCATCTTTGGAAATTGTTCCATTATTTGCTTATAAAGTTCTATAGCAGGTCCTTCAAGCATTCCGTCTTTCGATATGTCAGTACAGAGCACATTTTCTACACCCTGGTTCACATAATTCTGCAGAAAAGGCATCAGTTGGTCGTTGCCTTCCTCTTTCCATCCATTTATGCTGATGAGTCCATTCTTTACATCGGCTCCCAGTATTACTTTAGCAGGACTATATTTTTCAAGCCACTCGCTGAAAAGTTCCGGATTTTTTACCGCAATACTGCCTATGGTTACGAGTGAGGCTCCGCTGGCAAAAGCTATGTCTATGTCTTCGTTTGTCTTGATACCACCACCAAAATCGATAACGAGTGATGTGTGGTCTGCAATTTGTTCTATTATGTTATAGTTTACAATATGCTGTGACTTTGCACCATCAAGATCAACAACATGTAGTCGTCGCACACCAAACGATTCTATCATCTTTGCCACTTCCAACGGGTCATCGTTATACACTTTCTTTGTGTCATAATCACCCTTGGTAAGGCGTACACACTTACCCTCGATAATGTCTATGGCAGGAATTATTTCAATCATCTACAATTCTATGAAGTTTTGTAATATACGTTCACCCACTTTTCCGCTCTTCTCTGGATGAAACTGAGTAGCGTAGAAATTATCTTTGTGCAATGCAGAAGAATAGGGGAGAATGTAGTTTGTGGAAGCAATGGTAAACTCCGACAGAGGTGCATAGAAGCTATGAATGAAATACACGAATTCAGGACGCTCAAATCCTTTGAATAAAGGTGACTTGCAATTCTCGATAGTATTCCATCCCATCTGTGGTACTTTATCTTCGTGACGCAAAGGCTGAAACCTCTTCACGTCTATGTCGAAGATGCCTAAGCAGTCTGTGTCATACTCTTCCGAGTGGCGACACATCAGTTGCATACCTATACAGATTCCTAAAACGGGTTGAGTAAGAGAGCTGATAACTTTGTCAAGACCACGTTCTCGCAGATAGTGCATAGTTGTATTAGCCTCGCCCTGACCTGGAAAAATAACCTTGTCTGCATTACGCAGTTCCTCCGCATTGTCAGTAAGTTTCGGCTCTATACCCAATCTTTTTACAGCATTGATTACTGAGAAGATGTTACCAGCATTATATTTTACAATTGCTACGTTCATTTATAAAAAATGAGCCGAATGCGGGACTCGAACCCGCGACCTACGCATTACGAATGCGTTGCTCTACCAACTGAGCCAATTCGGCAACTTTTTGCTTGTATTCTACAAAAAAATCGGTTGCAAAGGTAAGATTTTTTAATTTAATTACAACCAATAATCAAATGTTTTTTAAATTTGCGCATAATTACGAATAAGATAGACTTTACCGATGAGAAAATACCAGAAGAATCTTATTGTTTCCGAGGTAGAACATCTAAGTGAAAAATATGTTCTACTGAAGCTTACAGATAACGAACCGCTCCCAGAAATCCATCCTGGACAGTTCGTAGAAGTGTTAACACCCAACAGTAAGACACTTTTGCGACGTCCCATATCTGTGAATTACGTGGATCGTGATAATAATAATCTTTGGTTGCTCATAGCTATGATAGGCGATGGCACAAAGGCGATAGGTAGTCTTCGTCCTGGCGATTTGTTGAATTTGGTTTTTCCTTTAGGAAATGGGTTTTCTCCTGTTCAGAAAGTTGGAGAAGAGGTTTTGCTCGTAGGAGGTGGAGTAGGCATTGCCCCTCTGCTTGAGTACGGTAAATACCTGAAGGAGAATGGTGCAAAACCTTCCTTCTTGCTTGGTGCACGTACTGCTGCTGACCTGCTTCTGATTGATAAGTTTGAATCCATAGCAAAAGTCTATATCACTACAGAAGATGCTTCGGCCGGAGAAAAAGGATTTGTCACTCAGCATTCAGTTCTGCAAAAGAAGAATTTCGATCGTATCTCTGTTTGCGGACCAAAGCCAATGATGATGGCTATTGCTGGTTATGCTAAACAAGCCAATATCCCTTGCGAGGTAAGTTTAGAGAATATGATGGCTTGCGGACTTGGTGCATGTCTATGTTGTGTTGAGAAAACAGTGAAAGGAAATGTGTGTGTGTGTACAGAAGGACCAGTATTTAATATAAATGACCTAACATGGCAGATATAAATGTAAACATAGCTGGCATACAGATGAAGACTCCAGTGATGACCGCCTCTGGTACCTTTGGTTATGGTCTGGAGTATGCCGATCTAGTAAATTTGGAAGACATAGGTGCTATTATTGTAAAGGGTACCACTTTCAATGCGCGCCAAGGTAACGACTATCCCCGTATGGCTGAAACTCCTTCGGGTATGCTCAATTGTGTTGGTCTGCAGAATAAAGGTGTGAAGTATTTCTGCAAGCATATATATCCTAAGATAAAGGATTTGAAGACCAATATGTTGGTTAATGTAAGTGGTTCTGCTCCCGAAGACTACGCACAATGTGCAGAACAAATCAATGAACTCGAACATATTCCTGCTATCGAACTGAATATTTCATGTCCGAATGTAAAACAAGGTGGTATGGCTTTTGGTGTCACTACCACAGGAGCGGCATCTGTAGTTAAAGCAGTTCGAGCCGTATATCATAAGCCTATCATAGTAAAACTTTCTCCTAATGTAACAAGCATTGCAGACATAGCTCGTGCTGTACAGGACGAGGGAGCCGATGCTCTTTCATGTATCAATACACTGATGGGTATGTCTATTGACATAGAAAGACGCCGTCCACGTCTTTCTATATCTACTGGGGGACTTTCTGGTCCTGCCGTCAAACCTGTTGCTGTACGTTGCGTATGGCAGGTAGCACAGGCTGTTAAGATTCCAATTGTTGGATTAGGAGGTATTTCTTCCGCAGAAGATGCAATAGAATTTATGATGGCTGGAGCTTCTGCTGTTCAAGTCGGTACAGCAAATTTTATCGATCCAGCTATCTCTGTTAAGATATCTCAAGAAATTAGTGACTGGCTAGATAATCATGGTTATCGTTCGGTGCAAGAAATAGTAGGAGCTATATTATAATAATGAGAATGAAGGTATTTATAACACTAATCATTTCGTTTCTTTCCATAACTGTCCACGCACAAATAATGCGTGAGGTATTACCTGTAATGCCAGACAGTATATGCCGACTGCTTACCCATAATAATTTACTTGATTTTCCTGATTATCTTGATACTCAGATGAAAGCTGAAGTGCGCAATCGACTTGGTGGAAATAGTGAAATGCAAACTCTTACTGAAGATTACTCACTCATCAGAGTGTCTGAATCTTCAACCCTCCAACTGAAGTTACTTCCTTTATCCAAGAAAAAAATAATATGTGCTGTCTATACATACTTTATTAATGATAGTACAGCAGATAGCCAAATAAGGTTTTACGATCTAAAGTGGCAACCACTTCTTGCGGATAAATATATAAATGTGAAAAGAGAACCAAATACACTTGTTCAGGCAACACTCTCATCCTCTGATACAGATGTTAAGTTGCGAACAGTCAGTCCATTTGGCATTACATCTATAGACGATAACACACATGTTTCAGACCAACCATCTGTAGTTATTGCCCACTGGAATGGAAAGAGATTTAAATAATGAATTCTATATTTTGATGATTGAATATTAAAAACTTATTACTAAAATAAAATTACTATGAAAGCTTTAAATGCTCGCACAGCTCCAAAGAGCTCTGCACCTGAAAGAATCATTCAGTTTGGTGAAGGTAATTTCCTTCGCGCATTTGTTGATTGGATTATTTACAACATGAATCAAAAGACGGATTTCAATTCATCTGTTGTGGTTGTTCAGCCAATCGACAAAGGTATGGTTGAGTGGCTTAACGGACAGGACTGCCTTTATCACGTCAATCTTCAGGGACGTCAGAATGGTAAACCTGTCAACGAACTCACTCGTATTGACGTTATTAGTCGTGCACTTAACCCATATAGCCAAAATGCTGCATTCATGGCTCTTGCCGATCAACCAGAGATTCGTTTCGTTATTTCTAACACTACAGAGGCTGGTATTGCATTTGATCCTAACTGCAAATTCTCCGATGCTCCTGCAAGTAGCTATCCGGGTAAACTTACACAACTTCTTTACCGACGTTTTCAGACATTTAAGGGCGATCCAAAGAAGGGACTTATCATTATGCCTTGTGAACTTATATTCCTCAATGGTCACCATTTGAAAGAATGTATCTATCAGTACATCGAACTATGGAAGAACGACTTTGGTAAGGATTACGAAAAGTTTAAAAACTGGTTTACAAAGTATTGCTATGTATGTGCGACCCTTGTAGACCGTATTGTTCCCGGATTCCCTCGTAAAGAAATTGCTCAGATTCAGAAGAAAGTATGCTATGCCGACAATCTCGTTGTTCAAGCTGAGATTTTCCATCTTTGGGTGATAGAAAAACCAGAGAATATGTCTATCGCTCAACTTCGTAAAGAATTCCCAGCAGAGAAGGCAGGTCTTCACGTACTCATTGCAGAAAGTGAAAAACCATATCACGAACGCAAGGTAACACTCCTCAATGGCCCTCATACAGTACTTTCACCAGTTGCTTACCTCAGCGGTATCAACATCGTGCGTGACGCACTCCATCATCCAGTTGTTGGCAAATACATCAAGAAGGTACAATATGATGAACTCATGCAAACACTCAACCTACCGATGGCAGAATTGCAGCAGTTTGCAGCTGATGTTCTTGAGCGTTTTGATAACCCATATGTTGATCATCAGGTTACATCAATTATGCTTAACTCTTTCCCTAAGTACGAAACTCGTGACTTGCCAGGTGTAAAGGTTTATCTACAGCGTAAAGGTGAATTACCCAAAGGACTTGTTATGGGTCTTGCAGCAATCATCACATACTACAAAGGTGGTGTTCGTGCCGATGGTGCAGAAATTGTTCCAAATGATGCACCGGAAATCATGCAGATGCTCAAGGACCTTTGGGCAACAGGTGATACACAGCGTGTAGCTGAAGGTGTACTTGCAGCTGAGAATATCTGGAAGGAAAATCTTAATCAGACAGTTCCAGGCCTTACTGCTCTCGTAAAAGAATACCTTGATCTCATCCAACAGAAAGGTATGCTTGAAGCCGTAAAGACTATACTTTAAATATTAATAACTTTCAATATAAAAGTGAGCTCAGTATCGTACTGAGCTCACTTTTTTAATTTACTTGATTTATTGGTTCTCCACCAATAAATGCCTTGATGTTTCCTATACATATGTTGAGGAGTCGAGTTCTCGCTTCCTTCGTTGCCCATGCTATATGTGGAGTGAGATAACAGTATGGAGCTGAAAGTAAAGGGTTGTCTTCCTTTGGGGGCTCTGTAGTGAGTACGTCGGCTCCGTATGCAGCGATAATTCCTTTATGGAGAGCTGTTGCTACAGCATTGTCATCAACAAGTGGTCCGCGACCTGTATTTATAAGGATAGCTGATGGCTTCATTGTTGCAAGTGTTTCCTTGTTTATCATGTGACGGGTTGAATCGGTCAAAGGACAATGTAGACTGATGATATCGCTCTCGGAATAAAGTTGTTCGAGTGTAACCTTGCGGATTCCGTTTGGCAATTCGTCTTCGTCTTTTGATGTATATGCCATCACATTAAGTCCGAAAGCTTGAGCTATACGGGCTGTAGCCATACCTGTGTGACCAAGTCCAACGATTCCCATACGTTTTCCAAAGAGTTCTGTCAGGTTATGATCGAGATAGCAAAAATCAGATGAATTTGTCCATCGCCCTTTTCTATTTTCACGAGCATAGTGTTCCACTCGACTTACAATATTTAAAATATGTGCAAAAACCATTTGTGCAACACTCTCTGTGCTGTAGGCTGGTATATTAGTGACAACGATGTTCTGTCGACTTGCCACCTCAAGGTCAACTACGTTATATCCTGTTGCAAGAACACCGATGTATTGAAGTCGGGGCAACATATTTAAAGTTGTTGCATCAAGTACGACCTTATTCGTTAGAATGATTTCTGCACCCTTGCATCGATCGATTACTTCATCTTCACTTGTGCGTTCATATATTATAACTTCGCCAAATTGGTTCAGTTCGTCCCAACTAAGGTCACCGGGATTGACGGAGAATCCGTCTAGAATAACTATTCGCATATGTAACAAAGTTCGTTTCTAAATAAAAAATTAGTCGTAGAAATTCCAACTCAAGCCGAAGTGTACACCTGTAGGACTGGCAGGATAACCAGGAGCCCAGAAATACCGGTTTGTTCCTGCATTAGCATGGTAGTATTGTACGTAAAAGCGCAATTTCTTTAAGTCAAAATTGGCATATAAGCTAATGATAGGGAAGTTGCCTATCTTCGTTGAGTAGTTCGGGTCTTGATTACAGAACATGCCAAGGGTGGGGGAATAAGTAGGAGCATCGTATTTTGTGAAGAATTTCATATCGGCTCCTAATTCCGTGTGCAGTACTTTAGCAATGCGGAAATCAAGATAAAGATTATGATATGTAGAAAGTAATGGTAGAGGTAACACAGTTTGATGAGTTGACTTCTGTAGTGTTATGTCGTTGTCGAAATGTAATATTCCTAATCTAAAATTCTGTTGTAAATTGACTGTAAACACTTGAATCATATCATAGTGTTGAGTTGGAGCCCATGTATTTGTAAAACGCTGAGATAAAGATGGCGGATTGAGAACAGGCGTGAGAGTGTTTTGGAAATATGTATAGTTCTTTATGTTTTCAATTGCTCCTATAAGTGTAGTTTTAGTTTTGCGTGAAGTTAGTACTGCTTCAATACGCATTTTCCATTCCTTTGATGCATCAAAGTCGTACCAAGTGTAGCGGCTATGATAGTGACGTACATAGTAAGAGGGTAGTTGGTTCTTTACAAATGCATTGAGGGCTACTTGAGCAGAGTCTTTTAAGAAAACAAAATTAAATTCTGTATGACCATTTATCTCAAAATCGCCTATACGTTCACCTGCGAAAGTAAATTGTGCATTTAAGTTAAAATGCAGTTGTCGCCCTTGGGTACGCAGAATTTGTGCTCCGAAAAAGAGGTCGTTGTATTTTTTAGATAAAGTAGGATATGAAGTAGAACCTTTTTCGACAACAGAGTCAATCATGTTGTAGTTTTTGTACTCATGACCAATATAAGCATTGATTCCAAAGGCTGCATATCGGTTAAACCCTTCACATAGAGATAATCCTACAATATTCTTTAATGCGAAATGTTTTGTACGATCCTGAGTGGTATCGGTAACAAAATACTCGTGGGTATAATAGTTCTGGGGTTTATTATACTGACGGTAGTTCTTCATGTACTTCCCAAGTTTCAAAGTGTGAAAAACCCGAGTTACTGGAACGAAAATTGTTTTCATTCCAGTTGTATCTGAAGGATCTATTTTATGATAACCTATATTATAATGATGATTGTAGAAGAAGACATCGTTTTCCTGACGGTTCCATGTGTTGGACAAATAAACAGGAATATCGTTCGATGAGTTCTGGGTGCTTCTATGAGTTTCGGGAGCAGTAATGTATGTCTCGTCTGTAATACCACCATTCTCTGCCATCTTCATGAAGTTGTGCTGATAGTATGTGTGAAAGTCGTATTTCTCTCCGAGATATGATGCCCATGCTGAAGCATTCATGAATGATGTAGACTGGGAGTCGTAATATCCCTGTCCGTACATATAGTCAAACATTCCTCCGAAGTTAATACGTTTGCCAACATTATTAGTGTAAATAGCTCTCACATGATCATATCCGGTTTCTTTTCCTCCACAGAAATTGTAGGCTATATTCATGTATGGTGATTTTGTATTGTAGTGTAAACACTTGTCTATAGTTCGGAAAAACTGATCCATCGGAGTGAGGAACATAAAGTCCATTACATCTGGACGTTCTATATAGATACGTGACATTCGAGGAGAACCGAGGTTTCCTAGTGTATTATAGTGTCCGTTTATACCTTCAGGAAGATTTGAATTCTGATACTGATGATGAAGTGTATCTACAGGAACTGATGTCATGTTTCCGTAAACTTCGTCAAGCACCCAAGCTCGTATAGAAGTTGGAACTACCTTTTTGCCGTTTTTTTTATTAAATACGCTATCATTTGCATCGGCATAAGTGTCGGTATTTGCTTCCAACTCACGTACAATGCGTTGTGAATGTACACTAAAAGTAGAGAGTACACAAAAAAACAAAGAAACGAGTAGTCTGATTCTTTGTACAGGATTGTTATGTGAGATGAATTGCAGTATCATCAGAACATGAAACGTAAGTAAAACTCTATAATTTTCAGAATCATAGATCCGAAACCAAAAGAGAAGAATAGAATTTTATTCTCAGGAAAAACAAAATAGATAATAATAGTGAGTATGAAACCAACCATGAAAAGAGTATTGAGTACTCTACGAGCAGTTAGAATGCTCGTAGAATTTTCTTTTGATGGACGATGCCATTTGCTTTCGCGTTTACTTTCGTTTACGGCGTCAGCAATTATTTTATCTATTTCGTTACTTTTCACTTTATCATTTGTTCTATTTCATCAGCCAGTTCATTGAACAGGTCAATTGTCTTAACACGGAATTTACCATTAATTCGTCTCAACTCGCCTTTTTTGTTCAGTGCTTCTTCATCGGTAATCCATTCTTCTGCAGTAAGACGAGTTTTGTCGCTGCTACCTTCATAGACATATGCAATATTGTCCATCTTTAGGTCTACCTTACCGTCGCTGATTGTGATAGTTAGGTTATAAAACACCTGAGTATAGTCCTGTGATAATGCACGATTTGAGAAAATCAGTTCCTCTGCACCCTGTGCAACTATTACTCCTTCTTCCTTATCTGCTCTGGTCACACGAGAAAAATCAATGTTCTTAAAAAAATTAGGCTCTTTCCATTCTCCGCGACGTGTATTTGGTTCAAAACGCAAAGATGCAAAAGAAGCAACTTGAGTGTATATGTAATCTTTTGGACGTGCAAAAGCTTGAATCTCCTTTGTGAAGACGACTTTACCATTTACTACTGGTACAGCGCCCTTAGCCTGATACTCAGACATGTCTGCTTTCTGAGTGTATAGTTTTTTTGTACTGATAAGACCACGCTGAGCCTGAACTATACCAAAAGGTATGATAAATATCAATGATGCAATGATATACTTTTTCATATGCGTACAAGTTTTAGTTTCTTAATAGCGACAAAGGTAAGGAAAAATGATGATTTGACAAAGATTTTGTAGATGATTAACGAATTTAGTCAGATATAAATTGTACTTTTGTGCCGAAATAATCTTAATTTGCATAATTACATGAAAAAATTGTTTTTAGTACTCGGAGCTTTATTGCAGACTATTTGTTCTATAGGTCAAGAGAATATAACAGCTCAGTACTTACAGAATCCTTCGTTCGAACTAGATGTTCCTAAAAGTACTGATGCTGTAAACAACACAGCTGACGGGCTTCGAGGTTATACTTTGGCAATACCCTCAGGGTGGTCTGTTGTAGGTACAAATGTTACTCAGTTACTGGTGTCTAAAGATTGTTTTACCGATAATAATTTTGGAAAGGTTACTACTATTCCAGATGGGAAATATGCATATTATTTGCGACAAGGTTGGAGTACTGGTAGCACCACTCTGAAACAGAGTGTTACACTGCCTGCTGGAGTTTATGAGTTTTCTGTTAGTCTACGTTCTGCATATGCTAATTCCGCCACGTCAGTGATTAATCTAATTGCATCATCAGAGAATAAAAGTTACAGCTTCAATGCTGGATCAAACGAGTGTTTCAAAAATATGGTGTGGCAAACAGCATCTGTAACCTTTAAACTAAACACTGAAACTAAGGTGGATTTAGGTTTTAACATTACGTGGCAGAGTGGTGGTTCTTGCATAATGTTGGACAATGTAAAACTTATAAAACTTGCTGATGATTACACTGAACCTGAAGATCCAACAGAAGGTAGCGTAAGTTCTTATACAGAAGGAGTTATAACTTCTGATTTTGTTAGCGAAGCAGATATGATGCAGGATTTGCTTCAAATGCTTGCAGACTTCTCGAAATATATGAAAAACAATTGGAATCAGTGTTCTGCTCCAAACTCTATTAATGAGTCATGTGGCTATTTCTCTGGTGAACGTTCTGCAGCTAGTGGCGAACAAGGAGTTCGTCCAAATGCTGATATGTCTATGATTTGTGCTTTTCTCTCAAAATATGCAAAAGGTAAAGTTACGCTGCCTGCAGGAGTTAGTTGGGATATTATTGATGAAATGGCAATGAAGTCGCTTATCTTTGCTTATTCTACTCATAAAGCAAATAAGTTGAAGGTATGTGCAGGCAACGACTATTGGGGAAGCACAAGCACGAGTGATTTCGTGTGGGAATCAAGTCTATGGGCAATGTCTGTTGCATATTCGGCATATTTTCAACTTGACAAACTGACTTCAACTCAAAAACAGTATATTTACAATCTGTTGAAAGCTGAATGTAATTACGAGTTAGGTCGCTCTGTTCCTACTGGATATGCTGGTGATACTAAAGCCGAGGAAAATGGATGGGAAGTCGATGTTCTAGCTGCTACTTTAGGACTTTTCCCTGATGATGCGCTTGCATCCAAGTGGTTTGAAAGAATGCGTTTGTTTGCTATTAATAGCTATAGCCACACTGACGATGCTTCAAATACAACTATTATTGATGATAACTACTCGAGTACTGTTGCATCGTTATATAAAGGGCAAAATCTTTATGACGATTACACGTTGCAGAACCATAATCTTTTTCATACCAGTTACCAAAATGTTGTGATGCAGGAACTAGGAGAGGCTGCATTAGCGTTGCAACTATTCCAGGGTAATAATAAGAAATGGGCATCGAATGCTTTGATGCATAATAACCAAGTTGTAATGGATCGAGTACTGAATTGGCTCGCATTGACTGATGGTGAACTGGCCATGCCAAATGGTAATGATTGGAGTCTATTCTTGTATGATCAAATTACTTCTTACACGACTATGGCGACATTCTTAAAAGATCCTAATGCTTTGATGCTTGAGAATCTTGCATATAAATATATCAAAGCTCGTCAGAAGACAACAACAGACGGATCATGGTTACTTCGACCTGATGTAGCTCAACGCCGTATGGGGGTTGAGGCACATCGAGTTATGATGACGTACCTCATGCATCTTACAAATAGTACAGCGGATGTAACTCCAACGCGTTGGGAAGATTTTCGAGCTAAGTATAGCAAAGCTATGATTTTCCCTTCTCAGAATATCGTTCGTGCTTTTACCCCAAGTCGATTTACATGTTTCTCTTGGTCTAATGGACTAAAGAGTTACACAGGTTATTTTGCAAGTAATTCGCCAGATAAAAACAAAATCATAGTACCATACCGTGCTAATAATACTGGAAATATAACAGGATGGTATGAAGTGTCAGGACAAAAGACAGATGCAGTTCCCGTTGTTAGTGGAATCTACCAATTGAATGGGGACGGATATGTTATGAATGGCGAATTAAACACCAATGGTTCGACACTTAACAATCGTTTTGCTATTTATTCTACTCCGCAAAATGCAATTATTTATCTCGATTATATCACATCTAAATCCGCAGTAACAATTACATCTGAGAAGGGTGGCTTGTTAGCTATCTCTACCGATGAACTAATGAAGACAACTCGTACATTATATTATGAGAAGGCTGGAGAAATCACTCATAAGCAGTCTGATGGTTCTACATTCTTCAAAACTCAGTCTGATTGGGTTAATATAGATAATGAACTGGGGGTAGTTGGAATAAATAATAAAAATATTGCTTTTGGTGATAGAGGGGCTAATAACTCCATCTATACATCGAAACTCTATCCTATGTATTCAAGCGAAAATCGTTCGATTGCTGCTGGTACGGTTGTTGATGCTCGCAACCTCGTATATTATAGTTTGCAATCTGCAGTGGAGACACAGGCTGCTGCAAAGGCAATCATGCCTCTTCGCTTGATGTTACCCGAAGGGTGGAACGGAGTGATTGCACCTGATGCGAGTTATTCATATATCCTTATCAGTAATTTCTGTGGCGTAAACAACGAAGCAACAATCAAAGGACTTAATTTGAACGGATTCTCGCCAGTTTTTTATCAGCCAACAATTATTACTGAAAATGGTGCTACTGTGACTTTCCGTACTATGCAGAATAATTCTATTGCTCAGTCCCTTAGGTTTATGATTCAAGGAAGTGATATTTCTGCAAATTTAGTAAATGATACAACTGCATATATAATTTCATCTGCCAATACCACAATAAAGGTGTCTATTGCTCAAAGAGACAATAGAAAGGCTGCTCTTCGTGATGGAATTACTCTTGTTAAAGGTGAAGTGGTAAAGGTTTTCCTTAACAGTAATAATGAGGTGATTGTTGAAAAAACTGTACTTCCAGAAATAAAAGATAAAGACTATACAGGTTATATACAGAATCCTTCGTTTGAAGGAAATTCTGTTGCAGGGTGGAGCGGTTCTCCTGTGGTAAATAATAATTGTGCAGAGAAATTCAATACTACAGTTAATGTGGGTCAGACTATAACTGGTCTGCCACATGGCGTATATCGCCTCAATTGTCAGGGGTTTTATCGTTATGGTTCGTATGAAGCTGCTGCACAAAGTCGTTCTGCAGGTTCAGAAAAGCTGAATGCATATCTGGTTGGTGGTTTGTCAAAAACACCTCTCTGTTCTATCTACGACGAAGCGGGAAAATGTGGAGCAGTTGGAGTTAATGTGTCTCCATACGGATATATTCCCAATACGATGGAACAGGCTTCAATCTATTTTCAAAAGGGATTCTATCCTGTTTCCTTGTTTTGTATTGTAGGTAATGATGGAAAATTACCTATCAGTATTTCAAAGACAACAACCAGGACAAATGACTGGTGTATATTTGACAATTTCTCGCTTACTCGTATTTACCCGCAAGAAATTATTGAGGCTTACATGGCTATTTCACCTGAATGTCCGATGTCTGAATACGACATAGATAATGATGGGCAATTGACTATCGCAGATATAACTCAAACAATAGAGGCAACCAGGTAAACAGATAACCTGGTTTTATTATACTTTTATAAAATGATTTTTTGAAAAAATTTTGTGTGCACTAGCCCTTTTTTGTATATTTGCCGATATTTTCAAAAAATACACTCTACCATGCTTACACAACAAGACAAAGATTATCTCGCACAGAAAGGTATTTCTGAGGAGAAACTGAATGCACAACTGAATAACTTTAAAACTGGATTTCCATTTCTGAAATTGGCTGGGGCAGCTTCCCCGGAGAAAGGAATAACTATCCCCTCTGCCGATGAGAAGAAAGCATATCTCGCTGCTTGGGATCAGTATTTACAAGGAAACGGAAAAGTTTTGAAGTTTGTACCGGCGAGTGGTGCTGCAAGCCGTATGTTCAAAGATTTGTTCGAATTCCTTGATGGCGACAGCAATACTCCAAACAATGCATTCATTGAAAAATTTTTCGCCAATATTAAGAAATTTGCTTTCTATAATGAACTCGATGCAGCTCTGATAGATCGTACAGGAAAGTCTATAGATCAACTTATAGCTGAGGGTAATTATAAAACAATTGTTGATTACCTGCTTAGTAGTAAAGGACTCTCATATGGTAAATTGCCTAAGGGATTGTTGAAATTTCACAGTTATGAAAAGGGAGCTCGCACTCCATTAGAGGAACATCTCGTAGAGGGAGCACTTTACGCTGGTGGAAAGACAGGCAATGTAAATGTACATTTTACTGTTAGTCCTGAACATAAGGAATTGTTCAAGGTTCTATTTGCTGAAAAACAAGCCGAATATGCTGACATGTATAATGTTAAGTATAGTGTGAGTTTCTCAGAACAGAAGGCAAGTACGGATACTGTTGCAGCTAATCCTGATAATACTCCTTTCCGTACAGAGGATGGTAAAATACTCTTTCGTCCAGGTGGACATGGAGCACTTATTGAGAACTTGAACGATTTGGATGCCGACATTATCTTTATAAAGAATATTGACAATGTGGTTCCAGATCGTCTAAAGCCTGAAACTGTAGAATACAAGAAACTGATTGCAGGTGTGCTTGTAAGCAAACAGAAGCAGGCATTTGAATATTTGAAGAAACTTGATTCTGGCCGATATGTTCATTCTGAATTAGAAGAGATGATACACTTCCTCCACGACGACCTATGTCTGCGTAATCCAGAACTTAAGGATTTGGAGGATGCAGAATTGGCAATCTATCTGAAGAAGAAACTTAACCGACCAATGCGTGTTTGTGGTATGGTAAAGAATGTGGGGGAACCTGGTGGTGGTCCATTCCTAGCATATAATCCAGATGGTACTATCAGTCTTCAAATACTTGAGTCATCTCAAATAGACACTAATAATGCAGAGTATGTGAAGATGTTTAAGGGTGGCACTCACTTCAACCCTGTTGATCTGGTTTGCGCTGTAAAAGACTATAAAGGTAATAAGTTTGATCTTACAAAATATGTTGATCCTCAGACTGGATTTATTTCTAGCAAGTCTAAGAATGGTAAAGAATTGAAGGCACTTGAGTTGCCAGGACTGTGGAACGGAGCCATGTCTGATTGGAACACAATTTTCGTTGAGGTTAGTCTTGGCACATTCAATCCTGTTAAAACTGTAAACGATCTTTTGCGTGAGCAGCATCAATAAGGAACTGTTTTCGACATTGTATAATATTTTATATATTGAATTTGATAAAAAAATATTTTCCTGAACTTACAGAAACTCAAGTTGAGCAAATTGCTCAGCTTGAGTCGCTGTATGGAGAATGGAATCAGAAAGTCAATGTGATATCACGTAAGGATATCCAAAACCTCTACGAGCATCATGTTCTTCATTCTCTTGGTATAGCTAAAGTAATAAGGTTTACTCCAGGCAGTAAAGTGATGGATCTTGGCACAGGTGGAGGTTTTCCTGGTATTCCACTAGCAATCCTTATGCCAGATGTGGAGTTTCATCTTGTTGATAGTGTGGGGAAGAAGGTAAAAGTTGCGGAAACAGTAGCTAAGAATATAGGTCTGACAAATGTCACATGTTCACATTGTAGAGCTGAAGATATAAAAGCGGAATATGATTTCATTGTTTCTAGAGCTGTTATGCCATTTGTTGATTTGATGAAATGCGGAAGAAAAAATATCTCTAAGAAACAGAGAAATTCTCTACCAAATGGATTTGTTGTTCTGAAAGGTGGTGATTTGCGTGCAGAGATGTCAAGCATGAAAAGCCTTTGTACAGAATGGGACTTGTCTGATTGGTTCACGGAAGACTATTTTAAAGAAAAAAAAGTAGTTCATGTTTGTGTTAAGAATTAATTCAAAACGAAGTGTTAGAAGTTAAAACATTTATAGTAAATCCGCTGGAAACGAACTGCTTTGTTATTTCTGACGAGACAAAAGAAGCCGTAATCATTGATCCCGGTATGTTTGCTGAATCTGAGTGGGATGAGGTGAAGGAGTATGTTGACAGTCACGGTCTTTGTATGAAGCATTGTCTGCTTACTCACACACACTTTGATCATGTTATGGCTTGCCATTATGTGGAAAAAGCATGGGGACTCCGTCCTGAGGGACATGCTGATGATGTGGACCAATATAAAGACTTACGACATCATACATCTATGTTCCTTGGTTTCTCAATGGATATTCCTTTGCAGCCACCATTTGGTAAATGTTTAAACGAAGGCAACTCTATTACCTTTGGTTCTCACACCATTGATGTTCTCCATACACCAGGTCATTCAAGAGGTAGTGTATGTTATTATATAAAAGATGAAAAAGTCTTATTTGCAGGTGATACACTATTTGCTGGCAGTTGTGGTCGTACAGATCTCACAGGAGGAAATTACACGCAGATGAAGCATTCGTTATTAAGACTCATATCATTACCTGCTGACACAATTGTATATACTGGTCATGGTCCAGAAACAACCATAGAAAAAGAAACGAGATGGATACAAGCAGTTTACAGAAGATAAAACAAAGATATGGCATTGTTGGAAATGCTGAAGGGCTAAATCGTGCACTTGACATAGCTGTTCAAGTAGCATCTACTGACCTGTCTGTACTCATTGTTGGAGAGAGTGGTGTAGGAAAGGAAGTCATTCCACGTATTATTCATGACAATTCCAGTCGAAAGCATAATAAATATTTTGCTATAAACTGTGGTTCTATTCCAGAAGGTACAATAGATTCAGAACTGTTCGGACATGCTAAAGGAGCTTTCACAGGTGCAATAGGTGAGCGTGAAGGCTACTTTGGAGTATCGAATGGCGGAACACTTTTCCTTGATGAAGTAGGCGAATTGCCACTTGCCACTCAAGCCCGTTTGCTTCGTGTACTTGAAACAGGTGAATACATCCGTGTTGGAGAAAATGAAGTAAAACATACTAATGTCCGTATTGTTGCAGCTACAAATGTGAATATGCAGAAAGCTATTAGGGAAGGACGTTTTCGTGAAGATCTCTACTATCGTCTTAGTGCTATTCCAATCAGTATGCCACCATTGCGTGAACGCGGTAATGATATAGAACTCTTATTCCGTAAGTTTGCTTATGACATTTCTGAGAAGTACCATATGGATCCAGTACAACTCACACCTGATGCACGAGCTTTACTTTTGAAATATAAATGGCCAGGTAACATCCGTCAGTTGCGTAATCTGACAGAACAAATATGTGTCATAAGTGAAGAAAGAAAAATTACAGCTGACACTTTGCGCCTATATGGTGTGAGTGACGATTCTTTGCCAGGTGGATTGGTATATCAGAATGGTGCATCAGCCGATTCAGAAACCCATACATACGAAAAAGATCGTCAACAGATTTTGCAGCTTATAAGTAGTCTTGGAAAGGAATTGAAAGATTTGAAAGACTTTGTATATGGTGCAGCATCTGTTCGGCACGCTTTGCCTGCTGGAAATAGCTCGTTTCGTCATGTGGATTCCGATGGTAATGTTCAACATATTAATATGTCAGAATATGGGCAACAACTCGACGAAACTCCTATTCAGGAATATGTTGAGCAGGAGGCTACTCCTTTGTCTATTCGTGATATGGAACGAAATAATATAGAGAAAGCTTTGAACAAATATAATGGCAATCGCAAGAAAGCTGCTGAAGAGTTGGAAATATCTGAACGTACTCTCTATCGTAAAATAAAGGAATTTGGTATCAGTACAATGATGCTTCTGTTAATTCTTACTTCATCTTTAACTATGCTCACTTCGTGTAGTGTTAGTTACAAATTCACAGGAACAAGTCTTAACTATGACAAAGTCAAAAGCATTAGTGTTGACAAGTTTCCAATCCGTTCTTCATACGTTTGGGCACCAATGGAGTCTATGTTCTATAATACTCTTGTTG
>JAEEGH010002586.1_pt1 | contig 48713 bp, 39 predicted proteins | sample 9134181 | NCBI WGS metagenome assembly JAEEGH01 (sample SAMN16246544, study PRJNA631951) | gut metagenome | biome: gut microbiome; feature: rumen; material: DP-attached | host: Bos | place: Iran: Karaj | collected 2018-10
ATAAGGTCATAGTTGAAACTATGAGAGGTTTAGAATTGGGCGAAATCGCTATTGAACCTATTACAATCGATAAATATGAAAGTGAATTGGGCTTAAAACCGATTCTCAGGCGCGCAAATGATGTCGACGTTAAAATATACGAGGCAAACCAAAAAGACGCGGGAATTGCGCTAGAAATAAGCAAAACAGAAGCAGAAAAGCTTGGTTTAGACATGAACTTCATCTCTTGTGAGTATACATTAGACAAAACAAAGGTCATTTTGTCATATATAGCTGATGAGAGAGTCGACTTCCGAGAATTATTAAAAATTCTCGCTAGTAAATTACACACACGTATTGAACTACGCCAAATTGGATCACGCGATAAAGCAAAGATGATTGGCGGTATTGGCATCTGTGGATTACCACTTTGTTGTTCCACATTCTTAAATGAATTTGATGGTATATCAATCAATCGTGCCAAAAATCAAATGCTCGCAATCAATATTCCAAAGTTGTCAGGACACTGTGGAAAACTTATTTGCTGCTTAAAATATGAAGATGATATTTACAGCGAGGAAAGAAGAAAATTCCCTGATTTGGGCTGCAAGATTTGGCTAGATAAAGTAGAATACACCGTTACCGGTGTAAATATCATTTCTAAAGTAGTGAAATTGGAAAATAATGAAGATGTTAAGTTCTTACCATTAGAAGATTTACACAAACAAGCTCGTTGGAAGAAATTTAAAGACAATGAACAGAAATAAGAGTTTCGAAAACAATAAACCTTTGATTTATTTGATAGCAACACCAATAGGTAATCTAGGTGAAATGTCAAAGCGTGCTTTAGAAGTGCTTGAAGACATGGATGTCATAGCAGCTGAAGACACAAGAAACACATATTCACTATTATCACATTATGGAATTAAGAAGGAATTATTCTCTTTAAGAGAACACAATGAAATTGAAGCATCAGAACATCTTTTGAGATTGGCTAAAAATGGCAAAAAGGTTGCTTATGTTAGTGATGCTGGATATCCAGGCATTAGCGATCCTGGCTATCTATTAGTCAAAAAAGCTAGAGAAGAAGGGGTTGCTGTATCAACCGTTTCAGGAAGTTGTGCATTTATTAACGCTTTAGTAGCATCTGGTTTGCCAACAGACCACTTTTATTTCTATGGTTTTCTCTCAAAAAAAGGAAATGAAGCCAAAAAAGCCCTTGAACAATTAGTTGATAGATCAGAGACATTGCTATTTTACGAATCACCTCACCAAATTGAAGAAACAATTAAACTACTTTTCGGTGTTTTTGGTGATAGAAAATGCGTGATAGCTAGAGAATTAACAAAACTTAATGAGGAATACATATCTGGAACCCTCTCAGAACTCGTAAAAATAGACTTTAAAACGATAAAAGGAGAGATAGTTTTAGTCTTAGAAGGTCAAAGCCAAGAAAACGTATTGATTTCCGATGAAAAAATACAAGAAAAACTAAAATTTTATATGTCTCTTGGCGTTACTGAAAAAGCAGCTATACAAATTGCTGTAGCAGAGTTACAAGTCCCAAAGAATAGGGTCTATAAATTAGCTCAAGAACTTAAATAATCGGCTATTTGCCGGTTTTTTTATAGTAAATTAGTCAATTCTTTCTCTTTTTTGCGTAAGTCTAAAAAGACAAATGATACCATGGTTGCAAAGTAACTAAATACTCCAAACGATGAAATCAAAGATGCAGTTTTCAAGTTTGGTGTCATAAAGGATAGTTCAAAAGAGTAACTGCCTTTAGGACAAATAAAGGAAATAAAGCCTCCTTGAGCATTAAAGACATTAATGTCTTTCTTGTTTCCATTTGTATCAAACGCGAGCAAAGTGAATCCATCCTCATATGCAAGTCGAGTAACAACTATTTTTTCTTTGTCAAAATTAGTGTTGAAAGTGTATTTATTAGCACTATTTTTTAAATCACTCACAGTATATTGTTTTAAATGCTCATTTTTGGCGTTTTGAGAGGTGAATGTATCAATAGATATATGATGAGCAGCATTAACTTTATTGCCTCTATTAACGAAGATAATTTTCTTAATTTTTGGAGCATCCTCCACTACTGTAACCGTTCCATCGGAAGATACATTATAACTAGGAGAGATATAGAAAGCTCTTTCTTCTTTTCCTATTCTAGATGCATGAGTATACCCATCATTATGATCATCAAAAGTTACAATCTTATTGTCGATATCAACGAAATAAATATCCGTTTCGTAACCATCTTCAAATGATGAAGAAACATAATACACATTCCCTAATGGATCATAATTAGGAAAATATGAATCTTTAGATTCAATTACTTCAACATATCTTTGTTTAACACTAAAGTCAGTCACTTTATCAGTTTTTATATATTTAGTATTAGAGGATTTTAAAGACAAATACTCACTTGCATCAACGTCTAAAGTTGATTCACCAGCGCAAAGAAAATCGTAATATGTGATAATTGCGTCATCAGACTCATCAGACGAACCAAATCTGCCAATTTTTATGTCGCGATAATAATCCGAAGTTTGTCTATTATCAGATGGTAAAAGACTTAAGTCAGGATGATTCAATTTGAGGTCACTTAATACAACTGGTTCACGTGAATTATTGATGATAGCAGTTTGCAAATAGAGCTCTTCGTTTAGTAAAACATTTCTTTCGTTTGTATTTAACCCACTATAATTATATGTTTCAGAAGGATTTCCTTCTACCTCATAGAATGAATCGTAGCAAAGGGCAAAATCTATATAATCTGTATTTTCGAAAACTCTAAAACGATTATTAGGATATTGGTTAGTTACATCAATGTAATTAAGAGGAACATTATATTTAAAAATATCGCTAGAACAATTACTTCTATTTTGCTTAGCAAAATAGTTATCTTCAATAAAGTAATATTTGACACCTAATAAAGTATCAAGATTTATTCTTTTTTGAACATAAGTCCCTGTCCAAGCCTGTGGGGCTCTGCTGTTAGTTATTGATGACCAATTACATAAATCGGCAGTGTTGTAATTGTAAACAGAGTGGAAAGTACTTAAACCGTTATAATTGTTTCTCATTCCATCATTTGGAGCTACGTCGCTATTTAATGAAGTGAAGGATCTATAGTAAGAAGGGTCTTTTTTAGAAACTTGATACACTAAAGAATGAAGAGCGTTGTTATTAATAAGTCCTTTGTTTGTATATAGGTAGTTTTCGACACCATGACCGCGAATAACAAACGCACCCATCAAAGATATCTCAGTTACCAAAAAACCGCTAAATACCCAGTAAAAACCCACTTTTTTACGGTATTTTAATATAGTTAATACTGTTACAAGAACGCAAAGATAAGTGATTTCTATTAATGTCGCAAGCCAAATTGGAACTCTTTCTTTAAATGTCGAAGAATAATTAGCAACAATAGTTTGTGCAGCAAAGGCTCCAATCAAAATAATCATAATCAAGATTGCCGCAGACTCAATTAGGACAACTATGTTGTCCTCTTGTTTGATTTTTTCTAAATATAACCCAGAATAAGCCATTATTGATGTAACAACAAACAATGTCCATCGACTATAGCCTGCTGTAAAGCCAAAGAACAAGTAATAGAAACAAGGTGTGAACAAGGCAACAATGAAGAAAGCCAATGGTATTAAGACGGAATAATGTTTTTGACGAATGGAGTTTCTAAAAGCTGGGAACAAAAGCAAAAGCATAGGAATAAAACAATAGAACGATCCAGCTATATTGTCATACGTATCATTTGCATAAATTGTTAACGGAGTACCTCTACAAGAAGTAACAGGGAAAATAAACTCAATAAATGGATATAAAACACGTGCTTTATCGACGTCAGAATTATTTAATGAAGTCCAAGAAAATAACAATTCAAAGAATTTTTTCAAGTTACTGCTTTTCAAGGCCTCAGATAAATAATGAGAATACCCATTATTAGATGCTCTAGGAGACGAAATTGCGTGTGTAAGAGATGGATATACTGCCATCATCGGCATTAATATTCCAACCACAAAACCCAATAACATTAATAATATTATTATTAAATTGTCCTTAACACGATTGGTTTTTATTTTTTGAGCATACCTAAAAATGGCATAAAACAAGGCACAAAGGACATAAGTGAACATGAAGAAGAAATTAATGAATCCAATCAAACAAATTGAACTCATTAAAAGGAGTGGTTTCTTCTCTTTTATCGTTTTTTCAATACCTAAAAGTATCAAAGGAAATGCCACTGCAACACCAGTAAAATGGTTAAACCAAAGGTACCATGTTATCCATCCAGAAAATGCATAAGCGAGGCCAGTAATTTTGCTTGCGCGTCTAGATGCACCCAAATAACGCATATAAGCGTAGAAAGCTAATCCGCTCAAGGCCATCTTAAAGATGGTCAAAATTGCCATTCCTTGAGGCACAAATTGCCTTGGAAACAACAAAATAGGCATGAAGAATGGATCAAATAAATAATAAAACGAGTTAGAACCGATATTATCAACACCTAAAAAGGTGTTTGTGTCATATAAAACGAATTCTCCAGTCCTAAAGAAATGCCACCAATCATCATATCCGTTCGTATAAAAAGCATATTGTTGAGTCACATAGTCACCAGTGAATGGTGTTGTAAAAGAATTTACAAACAACGATGTAGCGAAAAACACTATTCCGACTAGTACCAAAAACAGGTAGTAATAAAACAAAGAATCAATGTTTGTTAACCATGTCGGAAGTCTGCCTATAAAGTTTGTGCTTTGTTGAGTTTTTATTTTTTGCGTATCTGTGACCATATACGACACTATTATATACACATATGCACACGTATTTTTTACTTTTTCTTGCAATTTATTATCGTCTTTTCTATCATAGAAAAGATTTTTTGGAGGTATTCCTATGGAAATTCGTAACATTGCAATCATCGCCCACGTAGATCATGGGAAAACCACATTAGTTGACCAATTATTAAAATCATCTGGTGCTTTTAGAGAAAACGAAGAAGTTGCTACCCGTGTTATGGATAGTAATGACATCGAAAGAGAAAGAGGTATCACCATTCTTGCTAAAACAACATCCTTAATGTTTAATGGCACTAAAATTAATATTTTAGATACTCCAGGGCACGCTGATTTTGGCGGCGAAGTTGAAAGAATCATGAACATGGTTGATGGATGTTTATTATTAGTTGATGCATTTGAAGGAACAATGCCACAAACCAGATTCGTTTTAAAGAAAGCTTTAGAAGCACATATCAAACCAATTGTGGTCATTAATAAGATTGATAGAGCAAACATTGATATCGCAAAAACAATGGATGAAGTATTAACCTTATTTATTGAATTAGGCGCACCTGATGAATTCTTAGATTTTAAAGTAGTATTCACATCCGCGTTGCAAGGCACGTCATCAAAGGATCCAGATGTTTCAACACAAAAAACAGGAATGGATGCTGTATTGCAAATGATTATTGATGAAATCCCAGCGCCAAAAGCAGATGTTAATAAACCATTACAATTACAAGTTTCGTTATTAGACTATAACGATTTCGTTGGTAGAATTGGTGTTGGTACCGTTAAAAACGGTAAAATACATGTAAATGACACCGTAACAGTAGCTAGATTAGATGGAACAACAAAGTCATTTAAAGTTATGAAGTTGTTCGGTTATCAAGCAACAAGAAGAGTTGAAATTGAAGAAGCTGTAGCAGGCGAAATTTGTGCTGTTGCTGGTCTTCCTGATATCAATGTTGGTGAAACAATTTGCTATCCAGATCATGTTGAAGCGTTACCAAAAATTCACTTAGATGAACCTACACTACAAATGACATTTGGAACTAATACATCACCATTTGCAGGAAGAGAAGGAAAACTTCTTACCGCACGTAAGATTGAAGAACGCTTATTTAGAGAAACTCAAAAAGACGTTGCTTTAAAGGTACAAAGAGTTCCAAACTCCGAAACTTGGACTGTTTCTGGCAGAGGTGAATTACATTTAGGTATTCTCATTGAGAATATGCGTCGTGAAGGATTTGAATTAGAAGTTTCTAAACCAAAAGTCATCATCAAAGAGATTGATGGTGTTAAATACGAACCATACGAAGATTTAGAAATTGATGTTCCTAATGATTTTGTTGGTGACATTATGACTTCATTAGGCGACAAAGATGCTGAAATGATCAATATGGACGTCAAAGAAGCCACAACTAAGTTGTCTTATGTGATTCCTTCAAGAGGATTATTAGGTTACATTACCAATTTTATGACCCTAACAAAGGGTTACGGCATCATTTCTCATGTGTTCAAGGAATATAGACCTATGGTGGCATTAAGCCTCGGAGAACGCCCATTAGGCGTGCTTGTGGCCACAGAAGCAGGTACCGCAACACCTTACGCTATCGAACACGTTGAAGAAAGAGGAACTATGTTCATCGAACCAGGTACAGAAGTATATGAAGGTATGATTATCGGTGAAAACCGTTATGATATCGATTTAGCTGTTAACTGTGTTCTAAAGAAAGCACTTACAAATATGAGAAGTGCAAACAAAGACACTACTGTTGTTCTTAAATCACCAAGAAAAATGTCTTTAGAAGCATGCCTTGATTACATCAACTCAGATGAACTCGTCGAAATTACTCCTTCTACATACAGAATGAGAAAGAAAATTCTCAATACTGTTGATAGAAAAAAATATGATGCTCATCAAAGAGCACTTGAAAAAGGCGAAGAATAATAAAAAGAAAGGGACTAATGTCCCTTTTATTTATCACTATTATTGAATAAGTGTTTGATATTTTGATATGGTCCGAAACAAGTAATTTTGTCTCCATCTTGTAGAATCGTATCTTTATCAACAAATAAATAAGTATCTTTTCTCTTAACAACAACGATTGTGATGCTATAGCGATCACTAAGATGAGCATCTTTCATTGGAATGCCTTCAAGTTCCTTAGGAACTTCTTCTGTATCAATTTCCATCAACACATTTGAACCGTAGTTATTTAATAAATTGATGTCATTGGTCTTATTAACAACCAATGTTTTCTTGTTTTTGTCGAGACTGTCGATAAATGCCGCTTTTATATCTCTTGTAGATCCATAGATAACAAGAACATCACGTTTATTGAACATTGTGTCCTTGGTAACTTCAATAATTCTTTTGCCACGTTTAATGGACAAGACATTAATGAAATACTTCTTGGTAAGCGCCATTTCATTTAAGGTCTTCTCTTGAGCGAATTCTGGAATATTATTTAATACGACTTCCGCAATAGCATTTCTTCCGTATAAATCTAAAACAGTGATTAAATTTGAATTTTTCTTCTTTGAAGAAGTGTTGATAGCAATTTTTTCGAGTAAGTCTTGAAAACGACGATTAATTGGTGGAATCTTCAAGAATAAAACAAATAAGAATAAACCAAGAGAAACATAGAACACTATGTAGTACCAAAATTTAGTATCTAAGACATTATTGTTGCTTTGAATTGTGGCAATAGAAATCAAAACGTTTGTTAATAAGCCCATGAACACGACCGAGAAGATGTGGCCTGTGTACATACACACAATTGCAATCTTTCTTCTTCTTTCATCATCTACGATGATTTCACTTTCATTTGTGGTAAAACCAGAACCTGTAAATAATGATGCAACTTGGAATTTAATTTTATTTGTAGCTAATCCTGTAAGTTTAAATGCCACACAAAAAGCTTCTATTGTAAATAGATAAACAGATACAACCGCCAAAATAAGAGCAACAGCAAACCAAATGTTCATAGCTATTTCTTAGAAACCTTTCTTTTATTATTCTTACATACTGTAAAGTTTCCCGCCATACAAGATTCAAATTCTTTTGGCATAGGGGCTTTAAACTTTAATAATTTTCCATTAAATGGGTGAATTATATCAAGCTCATAAGCATGCAAACCTAGACGTTTAATTGGGTTTGATGGTTCGCCATATTTATCATCACCAATAATGAAGTGACCTAGATCTCCGAAATGGACACGAATTTGATTCTTTCTACCTGTTTTGATATCTACATCAGCGAGAGAATACGTACCATTTTCTTGGATTATTTTATAATTGGTAATTGCTAATTGGCCATCGCCTTTCTTTTTTGAAGAATACATCATATTTTGTGAGTTCTTCTTTAAATAAGAACGGATGGTTCCTTCTTTATTGTCAAGTGTGCCTTCTACGATTGCGTAGTAACCACGTTTCTTCACTAAATTATTCCAATTATCACCATCGGTTAACGCTCTTGCCATCCTATCATTTTTAGCGAACATCAAAACACCAGATGTATCTTCATCTAGTCTATGAACAATAAATGCTCGGTTGTGTTTATCTTTTTGTTGGAGATAATCATTCACCATTCTAAAAGCGGTTGAACCTTTTTCGTTATCAGATGGCACAGATAATAACTTGCTTGGTTTATTTATAACGATTAAATCGTTATCTTCGAAAATTATAGGTAAGTTAGAACGAGTCTTCTTTCTAATTGGGCTGCTAGAAATAATAACTGTATCGCCAGGGAACAATTTAAAGTTGAATTGTGTAACTGGTGCGCCATCAATACTGACTCTATGTGATCCCAATAAAGACTTAACTGAGTTGCGTGATTGGTCTTTAAAAGTCATAAGTAAAAACTCAAGAAGTTCACATTGTTGTTTTACAACAAACTGCTTGAGATTCTTATAATCCTTGGAAGGTCTTGTGTCACGAGCTTTGTTTTTGTTCATTTATTTCACCTTGTTAATAATCATTTCTGCATAAGCAGCGGCGACATTTAATCCTGTCACTTTCTCGAATTCTTCAAAGAAAGCATTGGAGTTAATTTCGCATAAAATTGGGTTATCATCTTCGTAAACTAATAGATCAATTCCAGCATACTCAATATGTAATTTATTAGCGATTTCTTGTGCAAAACCCTCATATTTTGCAGGATTTTCTAATACTTTACTGCTTGCTTCTTCACCAAAATTGCTTCTAAAGTCATACTTGTTTCTTCTGATGAATGAACCAAAGACTTTGCCGTCAATAATAAGCACTCTAATTGATTTGCCATAACTTGATTTGACATATTCTTGGAAAATAATTGGGTTACGAGCAATTTCGGAATATAGTTTGAACAATTCTTCTCTTGTTTGAACCAAATAAACGCCTTCACCAAGCGATCCATATACTTTTTTAACCACCATTGGTAAACCAATTTCGTCAATAACTGAATCCAAGAAACGATAATTGGATTCTTGAAGGTCTGTATACACTAATGGACCAGCAATTGTTTTAGGCATTCTAATACCCTCATTTGCACATGCAATAAAGGTGAGCATTTTATCGTCACATAATTTAATAAAATCAGCTTTGTTAAATAGCCTAAAACCGGCTTTTTCAAGTAATCTGGCGAGATAAATATCTTTATCAAGATATAAGACAAAATTTGTAGCAGGCAAATTAATCTTGATTTCATTATTTTTGATTTCAGCTAAGGTGCCATCATTAACAAAAACATCAAGGTGTACACCTCTCTTAGAAAACTCAGTTTTGAACCTATCAATTTTGTATTGATTGTGTCCAATAGTTTGGTTAACAATAATAATTCCATTCATACCTAATTATCATAAAAAGAAAATGGTGGAATTACCACCATTAAAATAATAAAAAGGAGCAATTTTAATTTTGCTCCTTAATTTTTTTATTTTCCGTCGCCTTCGTAACGAGTAACTTCTTTGCCTAAACAATAGACAGCGATGACACCAGGACCACATGTTGTACCAACAATAGGACCAATCCAAGTAATCTTAGCTTCAATGTTTAATTCGGCCTTGAGTCTTTCTTTAATGAATTCAGCGCGTTCTTGGGCTAAACCTTGGCCAATGAATACTTCCGCACCTTTTTCTGGTAAATAAGCTTCCTTGAGGCCAGAAATTAATTCTTCTAAAGAATTCTTTGTGCCTTTTGCTTTTTTAATAACAAAGTTATTGCCTAATGCATCACTAATGAAGATTGGTTTAACACCCATAATGTTACCAAAGAATGCTTTCGTCCCTTTAATACGTCCAGCGTTCTTTAAGTATGTGAGTGTATCAACTGTTGCAAAGAAGTTAAAACAAAGTTTGTTTTCTTCAATCCAGTTTGCAACTTCATCAACACTCTTTCCAGCTGCTCTTAATTTGGCAGCTTCAATAGCAATTAAACCTTCGCTTGCGCTTGCGTTTAAACTATCAATTGCAATGACCTTACGATCTGGGAATTCTTCCAATAATTGTGGTTTGACTAATGTCTCACATGTGCTAACAGAACCAGATAGTTTGCTTGAACAAGCAATATAGATAACATCATAGCCTTCTTTTAATGCAGGACGGAAACAATCTAAGAATTCAGGAACAGAGACTTGTGTTGTTTTAACATGTTTACCTTCTTTTAACCATCCGTAGAATTCTTCCGGTTTGTAATCAACCCAATCTAAATCGGCACGTTTTTCTACACCATCAACAACAATACCCATATGAACATATTCTATGTCATATTGTTTGCGGATTTCTGTGCTCAAATCACTACATGAATCTGTGAAAATTTTAAATTTTGCCATGAGTAATACTCCTTTTATGCTCTTATCTTCCTTTAATGGGTGAGATAATGCTATATATTTTATTCCTTTTGTTACACTTGTAAACAAATGTTTATCAATAAAAAAGATGGCTATGCACCATCTATATGTCGATCGCAAATAGGAACGTATTCTTTTTTACGATTTTCATGTTCTCTTTCGTGGAACATATCAATATCTTCGCCAGTCAATCTTCTGTGACGGCGTTTTCTTCTTTTTTTAATCTCTTCCATGACTATATCCTAGCCTCAGCAAAGTCTCTGAACTCTTCCACTTCTTCCATGGTCTTAAATTTAGCCATAAAGAATCTATCACCCATCGCTCCAGAGAAAACAGGAGCGTATCTACCATGGTGACAAATTTGATTCTTATATTTTTCTAGCAATTCTTCATCACTATGCAAATATGAGAATTCATCTCTTCGAGATGCTACTGGAGCATAGTAATGTTCAAAGTCATCTTTTTGTCTATTTTCATCAAACGCCATGACGTCTGCGTAAATTTGATAAACATTATTTGAATTCGCGAAATTGATTAGGTCTGGAGTATATCCGCCAGCTGGTCTCATATTGGTTTCTAAAGGTACAATATCACCAATTTCGCCTAATCCTTTTGCTGGTTTTGTTAGTCTAAAGAACTCTAAGTGGAAGAATCTTTGTCTAACACCAAATGCTTTAATGACTTTTCTACCAATTTCCTCTAAATCTTTTGGAGGAGTTGGATAAGAGAAGTAAAAAAGATCCTTTTTCTCATGGACCATATCAGCAATTGATGGAGGAAAGAAGTTAGATGCACAGAAAACTACTTCAGATTTTGAGTTACAAATTCCATCAAAAGAAATGATGTTTCCTGATACGAATTGTTCACAGATATATGGCACATTTTTGTTATAAGTTGCGAAAAAATAGTCAATATCTGCGGGTTTTTCAATCTTATAAGTACCTTCAGCGCCCACTCCATGATCAGGCTTAATAAATACTGGATAATCTACTTCTTGGATAAATTTTTCAAGACTTTCTCTATCGGAAATTAAGATGTATTTAGCTACTTTCGCACCTGCCTTGAGATATCCGATTTTCATCAAAGATTTATGGTTATAGAAGTCAATTTCATCTCCCATAGGGCCTGTTGTAATACCGAACAGCTCTCTTAGCTTAGCGTCTTTATCTAACCAATACTCATTGTTACTTTCTAAGTAATCAATGTGACCATACTTATCTTCGAAGTATTTAACAGCTCTAACTTCGTTTTCGAAGTTATCCATGTTATAACAGACATAATATTCGGTTAAAGCATTCTTAAGTTCTGGTCTTAAATTTTCGTATGGATCATCACCAATTCCAAGCACTCTAAAACCATTCTTTTTTAAAGCAACAACAAAACGGTAAAAAGAGTCCGGAAAATGTGGTGATATGAAAATAAAATTTTTCATATTAGAATTCTTTCTTATCGTATTTCTTGATGTCTTTATAGACATCTTTTAATTGTGGGAACATCTTAATATAAACTTTTTTATAAAGATAGTTATATTGTCTGTGTGCAGTTTCATTTGGTTGGAATGTAGAAGTGATTCTAGTCATTTTCTTCATAGCTTCATCAATAGATGAAAATTCGCCAGCTGCAACGAATGTTGAAATAGCAGCGCCTAAAGATGTTGTTTCAAAAGTTTGAACTCTAGATACTGGTAATCCAAAAATATCAGATGTAATTTGGCAAATAGCATCACTTTGTGATCCACCACCGGAAATCATTAATCTTTTAACTTTGTGTTTTTGAGATCTTTCAATGCCTTCGAGACCTTCTCTTAATGCATATGCAATACCTTCGATAATAGCGCGGTATAAATGCTCTTTTGTATGAACATCTGAGAATCCGATAACAGCACCTTTAGCTAGTGGTCTAGAAAGGCCTGGGCCCCAATATGGTTGTAGGACAAGTCCATCACTTCCTGGAGGAATCATTGATAGTCTTTCGTTTAGCAATTCTTCAACAGCCATCGCTTGAATTTTTGCTTCGCTAACTAACTCAGGAGCAAACTCTCTACTGAACCAGGTTAACATCCAATATCCACGATAGATTTGAACATCCATGTTATACCAACCAGGAACAGCAGCAGGATATGCTGGTAAGAACTTTTCTGGTTCGTGATATTTTTGATTGGAGACTTCAATTGTAGAAGCAGTACCATAGGAAATAGCACCTATATCTTTAGATAAGGCACCAAGACCAACAGTCTCACAAGCTTTATCTGATCCTGTTGCATACACTTTAATACCACGTGGAAGTCCGCACGCATCAGCGATATCATCTTTAATTAAACCTAATACTTCACCAGGTTGCTTGAGTTCAGGAAGCATTCTATTTGGAACACCAAAAATTCTGCCCTTCATAGCGCCTTCTTTGTACCAAACTCTCTTCTTAAAATAAATAGGATAGTGACCAGTCACTGAAGCTGCACTATCAACTAAATTACCAGTTAATAAGTAAGTTAAATATGTTGAGATGTTTACGTACTTGTAAGTCTTGTTCCAAGTCTCTGGTTCATTTTCTTTTAACCAGTGTGCAATTGTTCTTTTTCTATTAAGTTCAATCGCGTTTTTCATGCCAACTAATTTAAATAAGAAACGATGAATTAAAGGAAGTTTTTCCTTAGCTTCAGCCATTCTTTGATCTAACCATAAAACGCAAGGTCTAATTGGATTAAGATCTTTATCTAATTGAACAGATGTATCTCTAAAAGTTGTTATGGTACATCCGATAATGTTTTGAAGTAAGTTTTTAGCTTTTCCAGTTAATTCTTTAAGACACTTTAACGCAAGGCTCCAATAGAAGTTTGGATCTTGTTCGGCATAACCTTTTTCTTTAGAAAAATATGCTGGTTCATAATGCGCTTTGACGATTTCTTTAATTTCACCAGTGTTATCAATCAAAGCGGTTCTAAGGGACTGTGTCCCAAAATCTAATGTCAATACTAATGGATTACTTTTCATATTCGCTACCACCGTTTATATATTACAACATTTCATTTTTTTGTGAAAAATATAACAAATTGCCTTTCACGTGTGATACGATATTTACGCTGGTGTAGGCGTTAATAGGCGCCAAACACATAATGCCTTTAGGAGGAAAAATATGGCTGAACAAAAAAGATACGTTTACCCCTTTGATGAAGCCTATGGCTTAGGTAAAGAAATCTTAGGTGGTAAAGGTGCTGGCTTAGCGGAAATGACACATATCGGTGTCCCAGTTCCAGAAGGTTTTACAATCTCAACAGAAGCTTGCACACTCTATTATCAAAGTGGAAAAGTCATCCCAGAATTTGTCCAAAAACAAATTTTTGACGCAATCGCACGCGTTGAAAAGCAAACAGGCAAAACATTCGGTGGTGAACACAATCCATTATTAGTCTCCGTCCGTTCTGGTGCACGCGTTAGTATGCCAGGTATGATGGATACAATCTTAAACTTAGGTTTAAACGAAGTTACTGCTGCTGCTTTAGCAAAAGAAACAGGTAACGAAAGATTCGCAATGGACTCTTATCGTCGTTTCATCCTTATGTTCACAAACATCGCCAAAGGTCATCCAAGAGATGCTATGGACAAGATGCTTGAAAAAATTAAAGAAGATAACGGTTACAAACTCGATACAGAAGTTACAGTCGATCAATTAAAAGATTTAGTTAAACGTTATAAGGAATACTACAAGAACACCTTTGGTGAAGAATTCCCAACTGATCCAAAAGTTCAATTAATGGAAGCCGTTGCCGCAGTCTTTAGAAGCTGGGACAACCCACGTGCTAACATTTATCGTATGCAATATTCCATTCCATATGAATGGGGTACCGCAGTTAACGTTCAATCCATGGCCTTTGGTAACAAAGGTGAAACATCTGGTACAGGTGTTGCGTTCTCACGTAACGCTGCTACAGGTGAAAAAGTCATCTCTGCTGAATATTTACCAAACGCACAAGGTGAAGACGTCGTCGCAGGTATTCGTACACCATTACACATTGATGAATTAAAGAGAAGAATGCCTGATGTTTATGACCAATTCGTCAAAACAATCAAAAACATGGAACTCCACTATCGTGATATGCAAGATATGGAATTCACAGTTGAAGAAGGAAAACTCTACTTCTTACAAACAAGAAGTGGTAAGAGAACTCCAGCCGCTGCCTTAAAGATGGCTTGCGACATGGTCGATGAAGGATTAATTACTAAAGAAGAAGCCGTTTTAAGAATTGATCCAGTCTCCTTCGATAAATTATTATTACCAAACTTTGACAAAGACGATTTAGCTTCAGCTAAAGATCGCTTAATTGCTCAAGGTAACCCAGCCGGTCCAGGTGCTGGCACAGGTAAATTAGCCTTCACAGCAGAAGATGCTGAAAGAAGACACAAAGCTGGTGAAAAGGTTGTCTTAGTCCGTGCTGAAACATCTCCAGAAGACTTAATCGGTATGATTGCTTCCGAAGGTATTCTCACAATGCGCGGTGGTATGACATCACACGCAGCCGTCGTTGCTCGTGGTATGGGTAAATGCTGTATTACAGGTTGCGCAGCCGCATTAATCGACGAAGAAAAAGAAACATTAACAATTAACGGTAAAGTCTATGGCGTTAATGATACATTATCCTTAGACGGTTCTACCGGCAACGTTTACGTTGGCGACATTAAGAAAGTTGCGCCAGACCTCTCCTCTGGTAACTTCGGTCGTTTAATGGGTTGGGTTGACGAAGCTCGTGAACTCAAAGTCCGTGCAAACGCTGACACACCAAGAGATGCTCACCAAGCAAAAATCTTCGGTGCACAAGGTATTGGCTTATGCCGTACAGAACATATGTTCTTCGATAAAGACAAGATCTTCCACTTCAGAAAGATGATCTTAGCTGACACAGTCGAAGAAAGAAAAGCTGCTTTAGCAGAAATCGAACCTCTTCAACAAAAAGACTTCGAAGGTTTATTTGAAGAAATGGGTGAACTCAATGTTAACATCCGTTTATTAGACCCACCACTACACGAATTCTTACCACAAGAAGAAGATAAAATTGAAGAACTTAGCAAAGCTACTGGTCACCCAGTCGCATACATCCACAAGAGAATTGAAGACTTACACGAATTCAACCCAATGATGGGTCACCGTGGATGCCGTTTAGACGTCTCTTATCCAGAAATCGGTGAAATGCAAACACGCGCTATCATTAAAGCTGCTATTGCAGTTAATGCTAGAAAAGGTTTACACATCGAACCAGAAATCATGATTCCTCTCACATTAGAAGTGAAAGAATTAAGATACGTCAAAGCAATCGTCTGCAAGACAGCTGACGAAGTCATCAAAGAAGCAGGCGTCAATCTCAAATACCACATCGGTACAATGATTGAAATCCCACGTGCAGCATTATTATCAGATGAAATCGCTCAAGAAGCAGAATTCTTCTCATTTGGTACAAATGACTTAACACAAATGACATTTGGTTTCTCACGTGACGATGCTAGCAAATTCTTACCAGACTACTACAAGAACAAGATCTTAGAAGAAGATCCATTCAAGACACTCGATCAAAAGGGCGTTGGCAAACTTGTTAAGATGTCTGTTGAACAAGGCCGTGCAACAAGACCAGACTTACACGTCGGTGTTTGTGGTGAAACTGGTGGTGAACCAAACTCCATCGAATTCTACCACAAAGCTGGCTTAGACTATGTCTCCTGTTCACCATTCCGTGTTCCAGTTGCTAGATTAGCCGCTGCTCAAGCTGCAATTAGATTCCCAAGAAAGAAATAATTGCTATCTTAGCTAATAAGACCCCTGGTTTCGACCGGGGGTTTTCTTTATGTTTAAAATCAATCAAAATGAATTCAAGCCAAAAGAAAAATAGGCATAGCCTATTTCCTTTGATTTATTACCTGATTTAAAGGTATTAATAGAGACCTTTCTTATATAGACCTTTATCTGTTAATTCTTTAAGTGCTTTAACCACCGATGGTTTGTCTTCACGATAAGTCACACCGTACCAAACTGATGGAGTACCAATAAGCTTTAATGAGGCTTTACCTTCGCCCACTAAACGTGATACTTCTTCAGGAATCAAAAACTCAGATTTAAGATTTTGGATGTTTTCCTTCAAAAAGATTGGAAATCTTTCTTGAAGTTTTTGAATTATATCTCTTGAAAACGCAAATAAGTTCATTGAAACGAGTTGTCCAGGTGCACAAACGAATTTTGGTTCTTTCTCATCGAGTGGTTCCGCTTGAATGGCTCCCTTTTCGTCTTTATAGACACTAGATTCGATCATTTTTGTGAGGAAGTGATTTTCATCGTAGAAACAAACTCCGCGCTTCACAGAGCCGTTTTCGGCCAATGTATTAGCAACATCGAACGCAATGTTAGCGTACTTTCCATCACTATCCTTTGAAAGACTTCTTAAATACTTGGCTGCGACTTCATAAGTTTCTTGTCCATAGTAATCATCGCCGTTGATAATGATGAAATTATCTCTAATTAAGTTCCTTGCTGCTAAGATGGCATGTGCAGTACCCCAAGGTTTAACTCTATCTTCAGGGCATTTGAAGCCTTCTGGAAGATCGGTTAGTTCTTGGAAAGCGTATTCCGTCTTAATTAATGGTTCAACACGTTTGCCAATTGTTTCTCTAAAAATTTCTAAGTGTTCTCTTTTGATGATAAAGATGACACTATCAAAACCAGCGCGAATCGCATCATGGATTGAGTAGTCCAAAATGAAGTTTCCATAGTCATCCATAGGTTCCATTTGTTTGAGTCCGCCAAACCTTGAACCCATACCTGCTGCTAAAATAACTAATTGCATAATTCAAGCTCCTTTTTTCAAATTATTTTAGTGATTCCTTATATTTAAATATAAGGCATATCGTTTTTGCATCCCTAATTTCGTTTTTCAAAATCATGTTTGAAATCTCATCTAAAGTGAAATAATAAACATCTAAATCCTCATCTGGATCAAGATGCATTTCTGTCTTAGTGACATTCTCAGCTTTATATAAATAAATAATTTCATTCGTGTAACCACAAGATGGATACATACAGCCTAGAGAAACAAGTTTCTCGGCTTTTAAACCTACCTCTTCTTCCAATTCACGAATACCAGCTTCATAAGAATCTTCACCTTTTTCCAATTTTCCTGCTGGTAGTTCGTACATTTCTTCTCCGTAGGAGTATCTAAATTGTTTTACCATTGGAATTTTGCCATCAACCATAGCCAAAATGCATACACCGCCATGATGATGAACTACTTCTCTCTTGGTCTTTACGCCTTTACTAGTTAAAACATCATCGCAATTAAGGCGAAGGATTCTACCATCGTAAATAACGTTACTTTTTATTGTTTTTTCTTCTTTTTTCATCAAAAACCCCAGCAAATTCCAATTATTTTGCTATGTTAGCGAATGACTTGTAGAACACAAAATTGTTCTCAGCATCGATGTATCCGATCTCTCTTCCGTTAATGATAATTGAGCCATCATCATCGACATAACCAAGCTTCTTTTCGCCAAAAGAAATGATGCCGTCATCAGTGATGTCAGCAAATTTTCTTCCACTAATGATTAATTCATTAGATTGGATGTATCCAATTAAATCTTGGTCGACGTAAATGTTATGACCAAAACAATCGATAATAAGCATTATTATTCACCTAGTTTTTCATTGTCGCCAATAGTTTTATTTCTAATACTAGTATTAGAAATTTTATTATTGCTCCCCATTTTAACGTTTTCTAAAAACACATTAGGACCGATTTCGTTTGCTGTACCTAAATCGCAGTTTCCGGTAATTGTGGTGTTAGGGAAAATAACTGTATCCTTACCAATTTTTACTTCTGGCGAAATATAGGTGGAATCTGGATCTTCCATAGAAACGCCTTCGAGCATAAGTTTGGTATTAATGCGTTTACGCATTGTTTTGGCTGCATAGGCGAGTTGAACACGGTCGTTAATACCAAATACTTCAACCATGTCTTCAACAACGTAAGAACCGACAGGAAGATTATCCTTTAACATCAATTCAACTAATTGAGATAGATAGAACAACTTTCTGGTGTTGTTGTTATCCATTTTCTTTAAATATTTGAATAATAATTTATTGTCAAAAACACAGATACCTGTGTTTGCTTCTGAAATACCTAATTCGTATTCAGAACAATCTGTTTCTTCTCTAATAGCAATTAAATGATTGCTCTTTTCTTCACGAATCATTCTGCCATAGCCAGAAGCATCAGGAAGAATAGCGGAAACAACTGTCAATGCGTTCTTTTCTTTTTCGTGAATATGTAAAATAGAGGAAATTGTTTGAGGAGACACCAAAGGTGTATCACCATAAATAACTAATGTTTCACCTTCTAAATCCTTTAATAATGATTCGGTTTGTAAAACAGCATGACCTGTGCCAAGAATTTCTTTTTGCCAAACGACATCACATTCTTTTTCGACTAACTTTTTGGTGATTTCTCCACCAAAGCCAACAACCACCACTTCTTTTTTGAAGTCTAAAGGTTTTAAAGCATCCAAAACATAGTTGATGATTGGTCTTCCAAGAATTGGATAAGAAACTTTGGAGTGGTTTGGATCGATTGATTGCATTCTGGTTCCTTTACCAGCTGCTAAGATGATTGCGTATTTATTCATAATTTCCTCCTGTTACTTAATTACTTTAGTAACTTCGACTAAATATTGTTTTTCGAGTTCTTTTGCAACCTTATAAATTAAACGTTTATCGGTACTTAAAGCAAAGACACAAGATCCTGAACCTGTCATTTGGACGATTTTCAATCCTGCTAACTTAAGTTTATCTTTGATAATTTGGATTTCTGGCACTAAAGAGATGGCTGGTTTTTCTAAAGCGTTAAAGATAGATTTGGCCAACAACTCATCGTCGCCAGTTTCCAATGCTTCTTTAACTTTTTCAACATCACCCATTGGTAAATCCATGGTATCAGATACTTCGTATACGCCTTGTGTGGAGCATCCAGCATCTGGTTTGACCAATAAGACGTAATAATCGTTTTTCACGCTCACAAAGTCTATTTTCTCACCTATACCCCTACATCTAGCTGGTTTGCTAGTTAAGAAGAAAGGAATATCAGCGCCTAAGCCTGTAGATAATGATACTAATTCTTCGTAAGGAAGATTTAATTTTAAGTAAGAATTAACTGCGTTAATTACTACACCGGCATTAGATGAACCACCACCTAAACCAGATTGCATAGGAATAACTTTATGAATTGTGATTCTAAATTTGTTAGTGAAACCATATTTGGCTTGCATCTTCTCAATTGCGGTTGTAGCAATGTTGTATTTGAACAAACCAAGCGAAAAATCATCAATTGTAACAAAGTGGTCTTTCGCATTAGGAATTTCAGTAAATAAAATAGAGTCGTGAAGTTGTAAAGGAAGAATAATCATATCTAGTTCATGATAGCCATCTTCTCTTTTGCCCACGACATTAAGGCAAATGTTAATTTTTGCATAACTTTTTAAAAGCAAACTTTTCATATAATAATTATCTCTTTCATTAAGCACATTTATTTTATCTAACGTTTTCTAAGAAAACAATTTACTAATACTTTTTTAAATGGTCATATAGTTTAGCAATTGTTTCAGGAGACAACTCTTCAGGTCTTTTATTTGATGGGATACCAGTCTCTTCAAGTACCTTTAAAGATAGTTCCTTATCATCTAAAAAAGATGATAGGTTGTTGTGAATCGTCTTTCTTCGATTTGAAAAAATAGATTTTGAAAAATTGAAAATTGAAAAAATATGATCAAAATTTGTATGGTTCAAAACATTGATCTCAAACACTATCGATGAGCATTTAGGAGCTGGGTAGAAAGAACCTGGCTTAACAGTTAATTTTCGAGACACATTACCCAACAAATGAATAAACACAGATAAAGGACCATATTCTTTACCACTCAAATCAGAAAAGCGAGGAAACGCTTCTGCTTGGCACATAAGAACCAACTTTTTAGCATTTCTAGCATTCTCTAAAAGATAAGTAACGGTTTCAGTAGTAATATTGTAGGGTAGATTTCCAACAATTTTGTCATACTTAGAAACATCATGTTTACGAATATCCTTAAGGATTAAATTTATATTATCTTCTTTATAAATTATCTTGAGAAAATTGATCATTCTTTCATCAATATCCACTAGGTCAATTTTGCAGTTTTCGTATTGCGAAATGAAATGAGTAAGCGACCCAATACCAGGACCAATTTCTAAAACACTATCATCATCGTGAATATCTAAAAGAGAAATAATTCTTTCGCATATACTAGGTTCCAATAAATAGTTTTGGCCATAGTCTTTATCTGGTTCTAATCCGGACTTTCGAATAATTTCTATAACATTATTTCTATTTATTTCCATATGTTCCAAAAACCTCCCTTTCAATCTGTTCTTTTGTGATATTTAATACATTTAAACGTTTAAGCATTTCTTTATTTTTGAAGGTGCCTAAGTGGTAAAAATTTGAAATCGATTTTTTGATTTCTTTTTGCTCTTTAGTAAGAGAAATCAAATCGTTTAAAGTAACCATTTGTTCGCTTGTTTTAGACTTTATAAAATGTTCCTTAAGAACATTTAATATTTCTTCCTTTTCGCATTCAGCAACACCATGCTTGCCGTTTTTGTTGCACTTGTTTGAATTCACCTTAATATGAACTGCATTTGGTAATTCTTTCGACAAGCGATCTCTTATAGTATCGCCAGCTGAGTCGCTGTCAGTTAATACAATAATTTTCTTATTACAATTTTGAAGAAAATCGATATCCTCATGTTTAATATCGTAGCCGTTTGTCTCAATAAAAAGGGCATCTATAAATGAAGAAAGAAAGGATGAATCACCTGTCCCCTCAACAACAATAATTCCATCAATAATTTTCTTCATAATTTAATGTTAAAAAGCTTACAAGAGTTCTCGAATATAACATCGCTGATATGTTTCTTGGAAAGTCCTTTAATTCTTGTAACTTCATCAAGGACCAAAGCGATGTTTTTTGGTTCGTTTATTGTTCCTCTTAATGGATGAGGTGCAAGGTATGGAGCATCTGTTTCAAGAAGCAATCGTTCAAGAGGAACTTTCTCACAAACTTCTTTGGGTGTCTTTGCGTTAGTGAAGGTTAAAGGACCATCTAATCCGATATACATATTTAGCTTTAATACTTCATCTAATAATTCAACGCTTCCAGAATAACAATGCATGACTCCACTATAAACAGGAGGATGTTCTTTTAATATTTTTAAGCAATCTTCAAAAGCCTCTCTATTATGTACAGAAATAGGTTTTTGATGGAGATTTGCAAAGTTTATTTGTTTTATGAACCATTCTTTTTGTATTTCTCTTTGGGCCGGATCTTTAACCCAATGGTAATCTAAACCGATTTCACCGACAGCTACCACTTTTGGATCGTTAATATGGCTCATTACTTCGTCAAAATCTTTTTCCGTAACTCCCTCCAGTTCAGTTGGGTGGAATCCTATTGCAGCATAGATAAAGTCATATTGTTCTGCTAGTTCAATAGCTTTTAAAGAACTAACTTTATCCCAACCAACAACAAGGATCTTCTCAACCCCTACTTTTTTAGCGGATTCTAAAACTTCGCCCAAGTTATTGAACAAGTCTTCATGATTAAGGTGACAATGTGTATCGAAAATTCTCATTATTTTCCTACGCAAAATCTTGAAAAGATTTCTTTACTTAAATCAGCTTTATTTCTTTCACCTAAAATATCCAAAACGGCGTAATAGGCATCCATTAAGTTAATTGAGACTAAATCCACTGGTAAATCATTACTTGAGTCTTCTTTAGCTTTTAACAACGAATTTTTAGCTTGTTTCAATAAGCCAATTTGTCTAGTGTTCGCTAAGGCAGGTTGTTTAAATGTTTGTTCATCAAGACCTACAACGCGATGAATTTCTTTTATTAAAGGTGTGATATCTTGAGTTAACGCAGAAACATAAATGTTTCCGTCATTTTTATCAGTGATTTTGTCCGCTTTATTATAAATAATAATTCTATTAGATTTTTCGGTTAATTTAAGGATCTTCTCGTCTTCTGAATCGAGTTCTTTGGTGCCATCTAAAACAACAATAACTAGTTCGGCTTCATCGACGGCCTTTTTGGCTCTATCTACACCAATGTTTTCAACAACATCAGAAGAGTCTCTGATACCTGCGGTATCAAGTAAATGTAAAACAACGCCTCCTAAGTTAACTTCGCCTTCAACAACATCTCTAGTTGTACCAGCAATATCGGTAACGATTGCTTTTTCTTCGCCTACTAAAGCATTTAAAAGTGACGATTTACCAACATTTGGTTTACCAACAATCGCAACCTTAATGCCATCTTTGATGATTCGCGCTTTTTCGCCCTCGTCAACGAGTTTATTAATCATTTCGATAATTTCCTCACAGATGGTTATAACTTGCTGTTTATTAGCCTGTTCTATGTCTTCGTATTCAGGATAATCGATGTTAACTTCAATTAAGGAAATAATATCGGCTAATCTGGTCTTCACAGGTATCAAAAGTTGGCTGGTTTTGCCTGTTAAAGAGAGCATCGAGAGATCTTTTGATTCTTTAGTACTTGAATTAATGATATCGTTGATGGCTTCGGCCTGGATTAAGTCAATTTTTTGGTGGATAAAAGCACGTGAAGAATATTCGCCATTTGTGGCCAATCTTGCACCATTTGCTATCAAAACGTCCATAATTTGCTGGGAAATTAGCATACTTCCATGGCAAATAATCTCTACTAGGTCTTCCCCTGTAAAGCTCTTTGGACCCTTATAGACCGCCACCACTACTTCATCGATCTTTTGATTTCTATTTTTGTCTTCAATATACCCTACTAAAAGGGTTCTTTCTTTGATTTCTGTGATGTCTTTGGAAAAGCATTTAGAGACAATCGCAAAACAATCATCACCAGACACTCTAATGATGGCTAACGCAGACTTCATTGGGGGAGTTGCTAACGCTACAATTGTCTCAAACATAAATACCTTTCCAAAAAAGCGCCCAAGTAGGGCGCATTCTTAATTAATCAACGTAAATGATTTGAACTCTACGGCGTGTGCCGGCATCGACTGATTCAGTACGAATGTTTGGCATTCCAGAACATGCGTTATGAATAGCTCTTCTTTCATCTGCTGGCATAGGATCAAATGTATATGTTGCTTTGGTTCTTTGAACCTCATGAGCGCACTTGCGAGCAATACGGGCAAGACGATCATATTTGCTGTCTTTATAACCATTTACATCAAGTAAGATTCTGAATCTCTTGTGGAAGTGATTACAAACAGCTAACTTTGTTAATTCATTTAAAGCAAGAAGTGTTTTGCCGTTTTTGCCAATTAAAATTGGGTTGTGGGTGGAATCAATAACGATACGAATAATATCGTCGTCTAATTTGGTGTTTACGGTGCTTTCAATGCCTAAATTATCAACAACTGATAAGACATAGTCTTCAGCATATTTAATGACGTCAGATAAGTCGTAAACTTCGACAACAACTTTCTTCGCGAAAATACCTTTTGTTTTATCGGTTAAAACGTAGATAAGTTCTTCAACAGGAGTTCCACTATCTTCACTGGCAGCAACTAATGCTTCTTCAACTGTTTTTCCAGTATATGATTTCATCGTTTTTCTCCTTTATTTTTTGGATTTTTTGCGATTCATAATCGCATGGGTTATTAGTGTTTGTGCAATGGAGAATAAAGCACCAACTAACCAATAAACACCTAACGCAGACACGAGAGAGAAGCCCATGAAGATAATCATGGCTAACATGATGTATGTGAACCATTTCATCTTATTATCGGATTCTTTTTGTGCTGGGTTACGACCTAATTTAGCAATCTTTTTCTTCTTTGCTGCATTAAGCCATTGAGGTAATAACATAGCGACTGTTTGTGCGCCCGCCATTAATAAGAATAACACGAGTGCTGTCCATACACCTGATGTTGGATGTGCCCAGTTTGACCAAGTGGTCAAAACAGAGCTGATAGATGTTGATAGGTTCAAGTGTAAGAACTCACCTGATGATAATTGCGCGCTGCCTTGCATTGCGCCCCACACACAGATGAAGATTGGGAATTGAACAATCATAACAAGAATTGATGTTAATGGATTGATCTTGTGTTTCTTATAAAGAGCTTGCGTTTCCATCGCTAAGCGTTGTTTTTCATACTGATTTGTATTGGAATTTGGATACTTCGCTTGAATCTTAGCGAGTTCTGGTTGTAATTCCTGCATTTTGGATGATGCGGTTGTTTGCTTAAATGTAACAGCCAACATAACTGTTCTAACAATGATTGTTACAAATAAAATAGCAAATAATTGAGCCCAACCTTGTCCAACTGCTTTACTCATACCTACGGTAAAGATATCAAGTAATGCACCGATAGGCCAAACTAATAAGCCGGATAATGGACCATTCTTCCAGGCATATCCATAACTCTTTTCTTGGATTTGAACTTCGATTTCTTCAGCACCATATTTACCATAGTTACCTTTGGTTAATGCTAAACAAGAACGATAGCTATTGATGGTGGTTTTCATTTGTTGCTTATAATAAGCAAAGTAGTCAGAGTTTGGACATTCATCAATCGAATCAACAATTGAACCGATATATGTAAGTCTGGCTTCATTATCAAATACATCCAAATTTTCCCAAAGCTTTTTACTTTCTTTAGAGTTTGTTCCATAGAACTTTAGATAACCATAATCGTAAAGCACACCAGTTAGTTCTTTTGCGCTTCCGATTTCCCCTGCAGTAATTGTTGCTTTATCTTTTTCACCAGCTTCAATAGCATGATTTAATACAACTGTATCTAAAGCAATATAGTACTTGAGAGATGGTGTGCTAATTCCTGATTTCTCAGCAGAATTCTTAATCTTCAAAAGATTACCTGAATGCTCAAACGAAGCGGCATACCAAACGTTAGTGTCAGGGACTTGACCAACTAAAGTTGGTTCAACATCTTCTCTTTTGTTGTTTGCCTCCGCAGCTTCTTTGCTGTCATAGTATTCGCAGACACCGTGATCAATACCATAAAGAATATGGGCTTTGTCCACTGTTGAGCAGAAAGAGTTTGTACAACCAGATAAAAGTAGTGCTCCAAATAAGAGACCACCGATACCTAATCCAATTTTTGTACCTTTTTTCATTTTATAGCCCTTTCATTAAATCACTTAATTGTGATTTGTTGTCATCAAATGAAGTAGTTAAAAACTTTGTTTTAACAATGATGACGATATCAAGTGACTTTTGTGAGTAATCGATTACTTCGTCACAAATAGCTCTCACTTGACGTTTGACGCGGTTACGAATAACCGCACAACCTAGTTTCTTAGATGCAGAGATTCCGACTCTCGTATTGTTATTATCGGTTTTTCTCACATGAACAATATAACTAGGTAATCTGTAGGAAAAGCCTTTATTAATCGTCAATGCGAAATCATCGCTTTTTTTGATGCGATTAATGACTTTCATTTAAACTCCTTAGGCAGTAAGTGATTTACGACCCTTAGCTCTACGACGAGCCAACACATTGCGGCCTTTATCACTCTTCATTCTGGCACGGAAACCAGCTTTGCGTTGGTGTTTGATTTTGCTTGGTTGATATGTACGTTTCATATTAAGTGTACCTCCTTAAACATAGCGTGATAAATTATATGTGCATTTATCTATAAATGTCAACAAGTGTGTAGGCACACACGAAAAACTCAACTAAATGGTTAGTGTGCATAAATTCCGCTTTTCACATCAAAAATCGACATCGTTTTAGAGGTAAAATTGAGTTTTCCACATAAATTTATACTACAAGCCTAATAAGTGGATATTCCTTAAATAATAACATAGTTATTTTTATAGCAAAAATCTTGATTATACAAATCTATTCTACACACAAAAATCAGTGTTGGTTGATAAGTCAAAAAAGTTTTCCACATACAAAAATTGTGGATTTGGTGGAAAACTCCCTTATAGTGCTATTATTTTTACCTAAGAAATGTGGAAAATTAAATTTTTGGTTTTTTCCGTTAAAAATCATTGTGGATTATTCTATAATGATGGCAGCAAAAATAAAGGATTTTTTATTTTATGATCAGTTCAATATCAGAAATAGCTCAATTATGGGACAGGGCTCTTAAAAGAATAGAAGAGCAGTTAGGTGAAAAGCAGTTATTCGACTCCTTCTTTGCCGATAGTTATATCTACGAAATTAGAGATAATACAATCGTGGTAGTGGTTAGCACCATGTTGGCCAAGAACTTAATCAGTTCCAAATACTATGATCTAGTTTCAAACATAGTTAATGAAATTACACAATCTAATTTTAGATTGGAATTCTTGTTAGGTTCTGAAATTAAGCAAAACCAATCAACACAAGAACAAGCAGTTTCTAAAAAACCACAATACTTTAAGAACGCTGTTATCAATCCAAATTTAACATTCGATAACTTTGTTGTGGGTCATTTTAACCGTGAAGCATCTCAAGCTGCGTTATTAATCGCCAGCAATCCTGGTAAGATGTTCAACCCACTATTTATCCACTCACAATGTGGTTTAGGCAAGACTCACTTATTACACGCGATTGGTAATTTTATAACAAAGGAAAGAAACCCAAACGCGAAGATCCTTTATATTACTGCCAACGACTTTGTTGAAGAATACATTAGATACGTCCGTGGAGAGAAAGAATCTCAATCATTAAAAGACTTCTTTGCAGACGTTGACGTCCTCCTTCTCGACGATGTTCAATTCTTAGCAAATAAGGTTAATACACAAGAGATGTTCTTCTACATCTATACCAATATGATCAATAACGGCAAACAAATCGTTATTACATCTGATCATCAACCAAACGAACTCAATAAATTAGAAGAACGTTTAGTGACAAGATTTAGCCAAGGGCTAGTTGTTAAGATTGAGGAGCCAGATCAAAATACATGTGTCGAAATCTTAAGAAAGAAAATCGAAGCATTAGGCTTAGATGTTAATAGATTCGATGAAAACGTTTTATACTTCTACGCTGACAAATTCAGCAAGAATGTTAGAGAGTTAGAAGGTGCATTACATAGGTTAATTTTCGTAACAACAAATATCAAGAAAACTGACAAGGTTACAATTGAAGATGCCATGGAAGCCGTCTCATCATTAGTGGGCGGAAAACAATTCACCACACAACTCAGTGAGCAAAAGATTATTAACGTTGTTGCTGATTACTACAATCTCACACCATCCCAAATCACTGGTAAGATTCGTACAGGTCAAATCGCGTTAGCCAGACACATCGCAATGTATTTAATTAGACAAGTGTTGGACGTACCACTAAAGAAAATTGGCGACATGTTCGGTGGTAAAGACCATACAACTGTTATGTCAGCTATCTCGAAGGTGGATAAAGAGTTGAAAACTAATGAGTCGTTAAAAGAAGCGATCACCGAATTAGAAAAACGCCTAAAACCATAATGCGTTTATTAAAAATAAAATATTCAAATGTCTAAGTGGTGTGGTAGAATAAAAACAAGTGAACAATTTTGTACCAATTAACAAGGTTATCCACAAAATCCACATACATTATAATTATTATTAATATAATAAATGAAAGGAAATTAATATGAGATTTACAATCAAAAGAGAAGAATTTCTTAAAGGTTTATTAGTTGCTGGTAGAGCAGTAGGTAGTAAAACTGCTAATCCTGTTTTAGCCAATATTAAATTAGAACTTAATGAAAATGGTTTATTTATCACGGGTTCTAACTATGACTTAACAATCAAAACACAAGTACCATATAGATTTAATGGTGTGGAAATTATCAGAAACTTCAAGGAAGGTGGAACATTGATTAATGCAAAGCTCATTATTGAGATTGCAAGAAAGATGGAATCTGAAGAAATCTCCTTAGATGTTATTGATTCTACAATTGCCACAGTTAGTGATAACCGTTCAGAGTACAAGCTTAACTGTGTTAGACCAGAGGAATATCCAGATTTAGATTTAGATCCAACAGGTACACAGCTCACTTTAGCGAAATCCACATTTGACGCTTTAGTTTCACAAACAGCATTTGCAGCATCCACTAAAGAACAAAGACCTGTTTTAACAGCTATCAACTTAGAAGCAAATAATGGTTTATTAACAGCAACCGCCACCGACTCAGCTCGTATGGCTAGAAAAGAAGTTGTCATTGATCCAAATGTCCACTTTGTTGCTAACGTTCCAGCCAAAATGATGGTGGAAGTTGACCACTTATTAGAAGGACTCGATTCAGTTGATGTCTCCTTCAGTGATAAGAAAGCATTATTCTTACTCGGAAGAACAGTTGTTGCTTCACGCCTAATCGCAGGCGAATATCCAAATACAAAGAATATTGTTCCACGCGTTACAAACTACCACTTAGAAGTTAATGCCAATGACTTTATCAAAGCCATTGACCGTGCAAACATCTTATCCGTGGAAAGAGAAAACGTTGTTGATCTCTCCATGAGCGAAGACGGAATTGAAATTTCTGCTAAGAGCCAACAAGTCGGTTCCGCTACAGAAAAAATCGACGTCTTCAAGTTTGTTGGACAAGAATTAAAGGTCTCATTCAATAGTGAATTTGTTGTCGCTGCAGTTAAAGCTTTATCTTGTGAAGATGTGAAGTTTGAATTTGTGGGCGAAATGAAGCCGTTTGTTATCAGAAACATCTCAGATGACTCGGTCATCCAAATTGTCACACCAGTGAGGACATATTAGGCCAAAAAAGCCCAATTTAGAGAATATAATAGAAGAGGGAATATTTTATTCCCTTTTTTATTTATATAATGTATAATTGTTTCAAGGAGTTTTTTGTGGGCCCAAAAATCATTACTTTAAACGCAGGTGAAGAATATATCACTCTTCAATCTTTGCTCAAAATCACAGGTACCATTTCTACCGGAGGAATGGTTAAGTCATATTTGGCGGAAACGGTGGTTTTGGTCAATGGAGAGCGCGAAAACCGTCGAGGTCGTAAATTGTACAGCGGAGACGAAATTCAGTTGCCTAGCGGCGTCTTTGTAATCAAATAAGGCCATGATTATTAAGACACTTTCCCTCAAGAACTTCAGAAATCATTCAAACCTTACTTATGAGTTCTCGCCTAAGATGAACATATTGACTGGTCCTAATACGGCGGGGAAAACCAATATCGTTGAGGCTATCTACTATCTATCTTTATCGAGAAGCTTTAGAACCTCAGAAGATGTTGATCTCATACAAAAAGGTAAAAGCAGCGCGGAGATTACCGCAGTTTGCGAAGAAGGAGAAATAAAAAGAAAAGTTAAAATCGTTATTTCTGAATCTGGCAAGCACGTATTCATTAATGGAAAAGCGATATCTAAGATATCGGAACTCTCCAACTGCATGAACGTATTACTATTTGAGCCCAAAGACGTATTGATGTTTAGGGATTCACCAAAAACCAGGAGAAATTTTATAGATATCAACCTATCTAAAAAGAGCCAACCATACCTGGATTATATCAACCGTTATAACAAGGTTTTGAAAGAGAGAAACGAACTCTTAAAAAGCGATAAGGTTGATCCTGTCTTACTTGAAACAACCACTGAAATGCTCGTCAAATTAAGTGGTCCAATCGTCAGTTATAGACAGATGTATGTCAAGGATATCAATGATATCCTTATAAAAATAACGCGCGCGCTCACGGGCGTTAATGGAAAACTCGAAATCAATTATAAACCATTTGTTGATTACAATGAGGACTTCCAAAAGAATGCATTAGACGCATTTAAACGGGCTGAGGAAAGAGATTTACACGCAAAAGCAACATCCATAGGGGTGCACAGAGAAGACTTCTCAATCAGTCTAAATGGGCGTGATATCGGCCAATTTGGTTCTCAAGGCGAGAACAGAATTGTGGCCTTGGCCTTAAAACTCTCCCCTTACTTCTTGATCGAAGACAAGGATAAGAGGCCGGTCATAGTACTTGATGATGTGATGAGCGAACTAGACCAAGCGCATCGTCAAAGACTAATAAATTTTGTAAAGAAGTTTGATCAGGTATTCGTTACTGCAACCAAACTTGAGGTAGAGGGTGCCTCCCAATACCAAATAAAGAAAAATGAACAAAAGGAGGTCTTCTAATGGAAGAAGAAAAGAAAGTCGTTGCTGCTGAAGAAGCTAAAGCTGAAACTCCTGCTCCAGAAATTAAAGTAGAAGTTTCTGAAATGAACGAGGAAGAAGCTCAATTAGAAAAAGCTGACGCTAAATATACAGCAACCAACATTCAAGTCTTAGAGGGGCTTGAAGCAGTTAGAAAAAGACCAGGTATGTACATTGGTACAACATCCGCTGCTGGTCTTCACCACTTAGTGTGGGAAATCGTTGATAACTCTATCGACGAAGCATTAGCGGGTTACTGCACAGAAGTTACAGTGACAATTAATAAAGGTGACACAATCACAGTTGTTGATAATGGTCGTGGTATTCCTGTTGACGTCGTTGCTAAGAGTGGATTATCCGGTGTTGAAACTGTTTATACAGTCTTACACGCTGGTGGTAAATTCGGTGAAGGTGGCGGTTATAAGGTTTCTGGTGGTTTACACGGTGTTGGTGCCTCAGTTGTTAACGCCTTATCCGAATGGTGTGAAGTTACCGTTAACAAAGATGGTGGTGTTTATTACATCAAATTCGAAAATGGTGGCCACATTGTTGATCACTTAAAGAAAATCGGTACATGTCCAAAAGACGCAAATGGTACCAAAGTCACATTTAAACCAGACCCACTTATTTTCCAAGACACAACCGAATACAACTACGACACAATCCGTGACAGAATGAGACAAACAGCCTTCTTGAATAGAGGCATTAGAATCACTGTTATTGATGACAGAGGCGAACAACAAGTTAAAGAAAGCTTCTGCTACAAAGGTGGTATTAAAGAATACGTCTTATTCATTAACAATCACAAAACTAGATTATTTGACGAAGTCATTTATTGCGAAGGTTCAGTCCCAATTACATTAGCAAGCGGTGCAACCGCTCACGTGTATGCTGAAATCGCTTTCCAATATGATGATGGTTATAGCGCAAACGTCTACTCATTCTGTAATAACGTTCATACCCACGAAGGTGGTATGCACGAAACAGGCTTCAAAGAAGCAATGAGAAAGATTGTTAACAACTACTGTCGTGAATACAAGTTCTTAAAAGACGGCGAAGATGACTTAACCTATGATGATATCGCTGAAGGTTTAACCGCAGTTATCTCAGTCAAGCATCCAAACCCACAATTTGAAGGACAAACAAAGACTAAATTAGGTAACTCCGAAGTGAGAAAAATCGTTAATGGTATTGTCAGCGAACAATTCCAAAGATTCTTACTTGAAGACCCACGTTTAGCAAGAATGATTATGGAAAAAATCGTCATGGCTGCGAACGCTCGTATGGCGGCTCGTAAAGCACGTGAAGATTTCCGTAGAAAAGGCTCTCTTGAGTTAACCACTCTTCCAGGTAAACTCGCAGATTGCTCCAGTAAAAATCCAGAAGAATGCGAATTATTCATCGTTGAAGGTAACTCCGCTGGTGGTAGTGCTAAGAACGGTAGAAACCGTGAAACACAAGCTATCTTACCACTACGTGGTAAAATCTTAAACGTCGAAAAAGCACAAGCTAAGAGAATATTCGCCAACGCTGAAATCGGTAACATGATTACCGCTATCGGTGGTGGCATTGATCCGGAATTTGATACCTCTAAAATCAGATACCACAAGATCGTTATTATGACCGATGCTGATGTTGACGGCAGTCACATTCGTATTTTGCTATTAACATTCTTCTACAGATTTATGCGTCCTCTTATTACAGAAGGCTACGTATATATCGCACAACCTCCTCTATATAAAGTTGAGTATCATGGCAAACAATACTATGCATACTCTGATGAGCAACTTGAAGTTATTAAAAAGAAGCTCAATTTAAAACCTGGCTATCCATTCCAACGTTATAAAGGTCTTGGTGAAATGGACGCCGAACAATTACTTGAAACCACAATGGATCCAAAGAACCGTAAGATGCTCAGAGTTACCCTCAATGACGCTATCAAAGCGGAACAAGTCTTCACCGATTTAATGGGTGATGATGTTGATCCACGTAAAGAGTTCATTCACGCTAATGCTAAATTCGTGAAGAACTTAGACATCTAATGAAGGAGGACGAAACTATGTTATTCGAAGATGAAGAAAAAATCGTTAACGAAGAAGTCGCTGAAGAAGGCGAAGTTAATGAAGAAGAAGTTCAAGAATTAGAATCTGGTATCGTCGCTGGCTTAACTGATGTCGATACAGTTGGATTGGTTCAAGAATCATTCCTTGATTACGCAATGAGCGTAATCGTTGCTCGTGCTATCCCTGATGTTAGAGATGGTATGAAACCAGTTCATAGAAGAATTGTTTATTCTATGTCCGAATCAGGCAACACACCTGATAAACCATTTAAAAAGTGTGCTCGTATCGTCGGTGACGTTATGGGTAAATATCACCCACATGGTGATGCTGCTATCTATGGCGCATTAGTCAGATTAGCGCAACCATTTGCGATGAGATATATGTTAGTCGAAGGTCATGGTAACTTCGGTTCTATCGATGGCGACGAACCAGCTGCTTATCGTTATACTGAAGCTCGTATGGCCAAGATGGCTCTTGAAATGGTCAGAGACATCCAATGTGATGTTGTTGATTTCGTCGACAACTACGATGGTGTTGACCAAGAACCATCAGTCTTACCATCTAGATTCCCTAACTTATTAGTTAACGGTTCAAGTGGTATCGCTGTTGGTATGGCCACAAACATTCCTCCACACAACCTCAATGAAGTTATTGATGGTGTTGTTGCTTTAAGCAAAAACCCAGAAATCACCACTGAAGAATTAATGGAATATGTTAAAGGCCCAGACTTCCCAACCGGCGGTTTAATCTTAGGCCGTGGTGGTATTAGAGAAGCTTATGAAACCGGTACAGGTAGCATTGCTATCCGTTCTAAATGTCACATCGAAGATCGTGGTGAACACGGTGGATTAAAGAGAATCGTTGTTGATGAAGTTCCATATGGTGTCAACAAAGCTAACATGATTGAAAACATGGCTGGCTTAGTCAGAGATAAAGTTATCGATGGCATTACCGACATCCGTGATGAATCCAACAAAGATGGTATCCGTGTTGTTATCGAAGTTAGAAGAGATGCAATTCCAGAAGTCTTATTAAATCAACTTTATAAGATGACTCAATTACAAGTTAGCTTTGGTATCATCAACCTCTGCTTAGTGGACAACGCGCCAAAAGTGTGTTCATTAAGAACCATGCTTCAACAATACTTAGACTTCCAAGTCAACGTTATTGAAAGAAGAACAAAATTCTTATTAGAAAAAGATGAATTCCGTGATCACATTGTTATTGGTTTAATCAAATGTCACGATAACATTGATGATATCGTTGATATCATTAAAGCAAGTTCTACACCAGAAGACGCTACTAATAAATTAATGGAAAAATACGGTTTCTCAGAACCACAAGTCCAAGCTATTTTAGCTATGAACTTACGTAGATTAACCGGTATCGAAAATGAAAAGTTAGAAGCTGAAAGAGTGCAACTTGAAAAGAACATTGCTGAATACAAGAGAATCCTCTCCAGCAGAGAAAACGAAGTCGAAGTCGTCATTAAAGAATTACTCGAAATCAAAGATAAATTTGGTGATGAAAGACGTACAGAAATCACTAATAGTGATGCCTCCATCGATGATGAAGATTTAATCCCACAAGAAGATATTGTCATCACATTAAGTAGAGGTGGTTATGTTAAGAGATTATCCGCTGACACATTCAGAACACAAAATAGAGGTGGTCGTGGTGTTAGAGGCGCATCCTTAAATGAAAACGACGTCGTTGAATTAATGGTCTACACAAAGACACATACCGACTTATTGTTCTTTACAGATTTAGGTAAGGTTTATCGTATCCGCGGTTACCAAGTTCCTGAATATCAAAGAACAGGTAAAGGTGTTCCAGTGATTAACTTAATCAATATCGAAAAAGGTGAAAATGTTAAATCCATCATTGCTGTTAATGAATACAGAGATGATCGTTTCTTAATGTTCTTCACGACTGAAGGTATTGTTAAACGTACTCCATTAAAAGAATACGAATCCATCCGTCAAAACGGTAAGATTGCTATCACATTACGTGAAGGCGACAACTTATTAGACGTTAAACAAGTTTCTGAAAAGATCGAACTTCCAGAATTTGCTAACGAACAAGGTGAATACACACAAGACTTATTAGTCGGTATTGCTGCATCTAACGGTAAGATGGTTAACTTCCCAACTAACGAAGTTAGACCAATGGGCCGTAGCGCATCCGGTGTTAAAGGTATTGAATTAATCGACAACGCTAGAGTTGTTGGTGTCACCGCAAGTTATGAAGGCGATCACATCTTAGTCGTTACCGATAAAGGCTATGGCAAGATGACCAAAGCTATCGATGATGATGGCGAACCAACATATCGTATTACCAAACGTGGTACAAGAGGTGTTTCTACCTTAAAGGCCACTGAAAAAGTTGGTAATCTTGTGGCTGTGCGCGCAGTTAATTTAGAAGATGATTTAATGGTCATCACAAATGCTGGTATCGTTATCAGAACACCATTAGCACAAGTCCGTGTTGCAAGCCGTAACACACAAGGTGTTAAAATTATGAACCTCGAAGGTAGACAAAGAGTCTCTTCTATCGCTATCGTTCCACATGAAGAACCAAGTGATGAAGTTGAAGAACCTGTCGAAGGTGAAGAAGCTGCGGAAAATCCAGCAGCAGAAAACGCTGAAGAATAATTATGAAAGTTTTGGTTAGTTTTCAACCAAATAAAAAAGCTTCCGATTTTGAGGGTGTCCGTTTGAGAAAAACCATTAAGGGCGCCCTCGAAATGGTCGGGGTCGAATACACAACAAGCATCGTTGATAAATACGATATTGTTCATTTGATTTCGCCAGATGATGAAAACAAGCTTAATGATGCAAAAGAAAACAATATCCCTGTTGTGGTCAGCGCATTATATTGCGAAGACGATCCTTTGGCATCATATCTCGAACATAAGAGCAAAGACGGTGTTAGGACAACCGAACTTACAAGCAAAGCTCTAAGGTTCCTCAATAAGGCTGATTTGGTCCTTGTTCCTTCAGAATCTGTAAGAGAGTTCCTTGTTAATAGTGGAGTTACCACAGATATCTCCATCGCCTTACCTGGAATCAATATGGCACGTTTTGATTTCTCTAGAGAAGATGAGAAAACAATCTTCCATCGTTACTTTAGAGAAGATCCTGAACGCAAACTTGTTATTGGTTTAGGTGAATACGATATGAATATGGAAGGTATCAATGCGTTTATTAACGCCGCAAAAATGCTTCCAGAAGCAGTGTTCTATTACATAGGTAGAGAAACTATACCAGGCGTTTATAATTCATTAAAAGTTAAGAAAATTATTTCTAGTGCTCCAAAGAACCTCAAATTTATTAATATAATTCCAGACGATATTTATCGTAGCGGATTATTAAATGCCGATGTATTTGTGCTTCCAGGATACAAAACAGCAGGTGTTGTGAGTATAATGGATGCGATGGCGGCAAAATGCCAGATAATTGCTCGTAAGCAAGCTGTCTATTCTGACTTATTAGAAGACGGAAAAACCGCGTACTTAGGAGAGTTCTCAGAGACATTAACTTCTCTCATTAAAGATTACTTAACAGGGAAGTTAAAACCTACAATTGATGAAGCATACACATTTGCTAGCAAATGTAATCTTCAAGCAATCGGTGAACAATTAAGATGGTTCTATCTCGAGCAAATCAATATTAAGAAAGTATCAAAATAAAGGAAATTAATTATGTTGGACATTAATCGAATCCGTGAAAATCCAGAAAAAGTAAAAGAATTACTCAAAAGAAAAATGTGGGATACCGATTTCAAAGAATTATTGGAATGGGATGCCCAAAGAAAAGAATTGATTCAAAGTGTTGAAGGCAACAAAGCGGAAATGAATCGCTTATCCGCAAGTGTTCCTCAAGCTAAGAAAAATGGTGAAGATGTTTCTAAAATCTTCGCTAAAGTTAAAGAAATCGCAAAGAATAACGCTGAAAATGAAGCAAAATTAAAAGAATTAGATCAAAAGATCTATGACTTCATGGTTGTTCTTCCAAACATCCCAGATGAAGACCTCGTCGGTGGTGGCAAAGAGAATAACAAAGTTATTCACACATATGGCAAGAAACCAGAGTTTGGTTTCAAAATCAAAGACCATGTTGAATTAGCAGAATCCCTCGGATTAGTCGACTATGAAAGAGGCGGAAAAATTGCTGGTCGTGGTAGCTGGATCTATACAAACTTAGGTGCCAGACTCGAATGGGCAATCTTAAATTTCTTCATCAGCGAACACTTAAAAGATGGTTATGAATTTATCCTACCTCCTCATTTATTAAATGAGGAATCCGGATTAGTTGCTGGTCAATTCCCAAAATTTAAAGAAGATGTCTTCTGGCTTGAAGGACTTGAACCAAAGAGATTCTTATTACCAACCGCTGAAACAGCATTAGTTAACTTATACCGTAACGAAATCTTATCCGAAGATGACTTACCAAGAAAATTCTTCGCTTACACACCATGCTATCGTAGAGAAGCAGGTAGCTACCGTACTGAAGAAAGAGGTATGATTCGTGGTTATCAATTCGACAAAGTCGAAATGGTTCAATACACCACACAAGAAGGCAGCGATGCAGCCTTCCAAGAATTAGTGAATAAAGCTGTTTCCTTAGTGGAAAAATTAGGCTTACACTTCCAAGTCAGTAAATTAGCAGCAGGTGACATCTCTCACTCCATGGCTAGAACATATGACATCGAAGTCTTTATTCCAAGTATTGGAATCTATAAAGAAGTCAGCTCCGCAAGTAATGCTAGAGATTATCAAGCAAGACGCGGCATGATGCGTTATAGAGATAAAGCTACTGGTAAAACCAAATACATGCACACATTGAATGCTTCTGGCTTAGCCACAAGCCGTATCTTCCCAGCGATCTTAGAACAATATCAACAAGAAGATGGCTCAGTCTTAGTTCCTGAAGTTCTCCAACCATTCATGGGTGGTATCAAGGTCTTAAAACCAGTTAAATAATTTTCAAAAATTAAAAGTACCGCTTTGCGGTATTTTTTATTAAATTGTTTTCTTATCTAATTCATATAGAATAGATAACGGTGTGGAGGAATTCACTATGAAAAAGAAACTTCCAATTATTTTCTCAGCGGCAGCGGTATTAACCATCACAGCAAGCTTAGGATTTGCGTTTAGAAATAACATCAAACCTCAAACAGCGAGCGCTACAGAATATCAAATTCAATTCACTGCAAATGATGTTGATGAAACGGAGTCTGAAATGATCAATACAAACATTGCATGGATTTATTTCGAAAAAGAAACACCTAAAGGAAACACGTTTGGTTTAGATGACTATGGAATTCTTTATGGAGAAAGTCTTTCTTGGAAAGAAAACAACCACATATTCACCATTGAAGACGGAGCCGGAGACGGTCACTATTCTCTTTCATTTAAATTCAATCTTGAAATGGCGACGTTTGATCACATTACTTTTCTAGGAAGTTTTACCTCAGGATATGGCGAAAACACAACTACAACAACATATATTACTTATAATGAAATAACTGTTTACGGGTATGTTACTTGCTATCTTGGCGGAATCTCTACTGCAACAGTTGATCAGATAAACGTTGTTTATCACTGTTAATTAGCAAAACGAGGAGAAATCCTCTTTTTGTTTGTCTTTATTGATAAACAAAACAACTATGTTATATAATTACACCGCCATCGCGATGGGTATCTATGAACCAGGTCAGGGCAGGAATGCAGCAGCCTTAAGTATCTTATTCATGTGCGGTGGTTTGTTTTTATGGAAAAATACATTAAATACATGAAAGAAGCTCTCAAGGAAGCTAAGAAAGCGGAATTGATTGATGAAGTTCCTATCGGATGTGTCATTGTTAAAGATGGTAAGATTATCGCTCGTGGACATAATCAAAGAGAGACAAATCAAAGCCCAATTGGACACGCAGAAATCATCGCAATCAATAAGGCTAGCAAGAAACTAAATAGCTGGAGACTTGAAGGATGTGACATTTATGTCACTTTAGAACCATGCATTATGTGTAGTGGGGCGATTATCCAATCAAGAATCAATAAAGTGTATTATGGTGCTTCTGATCCAAAAGGCGGTGCACTTGGATCATCAATAAATGTCCTTGAGGCAAATAACATTAATCATCATCCTGAAGTGATATCTGGTGTTCTAAAAGAAGAATGTTCTTCAATAATCACAAGCTACTTCAAAGCTAAAAGGCAAAGTAAATGACAAACTTGGACTTAACAATTGAGTCCAAGTTTTTTATTATATAAACACACGTATATGAAAAACGAAGAACGTATTGAAAGAGTATTACCTCCTTTAACAAAAGGTCTTTCTAAAGAACAAGTTGAAGAGAGAAAGAAATTAGGTTTAGTTAACAAAACAAAAGTGGTTGTTGGCAAAACCTATTTTGAAATTATTCTCACCGACGTTTTTTCTTTGTTTAATATTCTCTTATTCTGTGTTGCTGGTTTAATGATTGCCGCACAATACTGGGTAGGGCTTACTTTCTTAGTGGTCTTAATTCCTAATATCGGTTTAAGTTTGTACGAAGATATTAAAGCCCGTCATTTAATGAGCAAACTCAGAGTTCTCAATCAACCAAAACACCTAGTTATTAGAGGTGGAGAACAAGTTACTATTCAAGCCAAAGATATCGTTCTTGATGATTTGATTTGTTTAGAAAGTGGAAACCAAATTTCCGTTGATGGTGCATTACTAAGCGGTTCTTTAATCGTTAATGAATCCGCACTTACTGGTGAATCTAAAAACATCGTGAAGAATCCTGGCGACTTCTTATATTCAGGTTCATTTGTGGTGTCCGGAAACGGGAACATGCGTGCCGAAAAGATCGGTGAAGAAAGCTATATTGAAACAATTCAATCTAAGGCCAAGAAATTCAAACGTTCACCATCTGAAATATTGAAAACATTAACTTGGTTATTTAGAATCATTGCTTCTATCGTTGTTACCTTAGCTTTAGCTACAGGAATTATCTACTTCGTTAAAGGTGGATTCACTGAAAATGGCGCATTCAATTACGCTGAATTCAAAGAATCAATTAAAGGTATCTCTGGAAGTATGATTTCCATGATTCCTGCTGGTCTATATTTATTAGCGTCTGTCGCTCTTGCGGTTGCGGTTCTTAAACTCTCTAAGAAAGGCGCTAGAGTACAAGATTTCTACTCAGTAGAAATGTTAGCAAGAACCACAGTTTTATGTGCCGATAAGACAGGCACAATCACAGACGGAAATATGGAAGTTAAGAAAGTCTTAATTATTGGTCCAGATAAATGCACAACCGAAGACATCTCTCAAATCATGTCTAACTTATTGCACGCCACAAAAGACAATAACTTTACCGCTCAAGCATTAAAGAAATACTTCAACTATGAATCCACAAAAGGTGTGGTGGAGGCATTACCATTCAACAGTGAAAACAAATACTCCGCTGCGACATTTAAAGGTGGAGAAACCTATGTATTAGGTGCTCAAGAATTCTTGAATATTCCTAACTTGAATTCACTCGTTTTAAGAAGTGAAGAATACACCAACAATGGTGATAGAGTTTTAGTCTTAGCCAAATCATCTAAACCAATCAAAGATAGCAAGATTCAAAATGAAGTAAATCCAATTGCGTTAATAATCTTACAAGACCATATTCGTGAAAACGCCATCGAAACATTTAAATGGTTTAAAGACAACGGTGTGAAAATCAAAGTCATTTCTGGAGATGATCCAAAGACCGTTAGTCATATTGCTTCTGAAGTTGGTATTGAAGGTGCTGAAAGATATATTTCTCTTGCGGGATTAAGTGATGATGAAGTTGCTAAAGTTGCCCCATTATATGACATCTTTGGCAGAGTGAATCCTGACCAAAAAGAAATTATCGTTCAAGCCTTAAAGAATGAAGGCGAAAAAGTCGCCATGACAGGTGATGGTGTTAACGACATCTTGGCCTTAAAACGTGCAGACTGTAGTATCGCTATGAACAACGGTTCTGAAGCAGCGAAAAACGTTTCACACATCGTTTTAACAAATTCTGATTTCAACTCATTACCAAGCGTAGTCGCTGAAGGTAGAAGAGTTATCAATAATTTACAAAGAACATCTTCATTATTCTTAGTGAAGACTATGTTCTCTATGACCACAACATTAGTGTTCTTAATTTTGTTCGCAATATTAGGTAAAGAATTTAAATATCCATTCGAAGCTACACACTTCCAATTATGGAGTCTCATTAATATTGGTTTATCATCATTCTTCTTAGCATTAGAACCAAATCAAGAACCACTCAAAGGAAGCTTTATTGGAAGTATTCTTAGAAAAGCCGTTCCCGGCTTTGCCACAATTATAATTTCAGTAGCCTCTATCTACATGCTTCATATCTTCCAAGACAACACCATTCAATACACAGGCGTGTATGAAATGCATACTGCTGCAACAATGAGTGTTATTGTCTTTACAGTATTAGGCTTAGTGGTCTTATTAAAAATCTGTTTACCATTTAATAAATATCGCGCCATCGTATTTGCTGGTGCTGCAACTGTAGAAGTTAGTTTATTAGTGGCAGCAGGATTCATTTCATTCAAGGTTAGTGACACTGAATCATTTGTTTATAAGTTCCTCACATTTGGTATCGACTTCCCGTCTCTAACATTAGTTAACTGGTTTGCAATTGCTATAATTATAGTGTTAGCAGTAGCCATATATTTAATCGTTTCATACGTCGTTGAAGTATTTAAAGGAGAACATCAAAATGCTAAAGATTAATCCAGAAGTATTATCCGCTATTAAGGAAAATAGACCTGTCGTAGCGTTAGAAAGTACCATCATCAGTCATGGTATGCCATATCCAAAGAATGTCCAAACCGCATTAGAAGTGGAAAGAGTCATTCGTGAACATGGTGCAGTTCCTGCAACCATCGGTATCATCGATGGTGATGCCATCGTTGGGATGACACCAGAAGAAATTGAACAATTTGGCAAGAGAAAAGGAATTATTAAAGTTTCTCGTAGAGATTTACCAGTTGTCTATGCTAAGAAATTATGGGCCGCAACAACAGTGGCCGCTACAATGATCATCGCTAACCAAGCCGGTATCAAATTATTCGTTACAGGTGGTATTGGTGGTGTTCATAGAGGCGCACAAGAAACTATGGATATCTCCGCTGACTTACAAGAATTAGCGAAGACTAATGTTACAGTGGTTTGTGCCGGTGCTAAAGCCATCTTAGATTTACCATTAACACTTGAATACTTAGAAACAATGGGTGTTCCAGTGCTTGGATATAAAACAGAAGAATTGCCAGCATTCTATACCGCTCATAGTGGACTCAAAGTTGATTACAAATTAGAGGACGCTAAAGAAGCGGCATTAGCAATGTTTGAAAAAGAAAAGAATAATCTCCAAGGTGGTATCTTAATCTGTAACCCAATCCCAGAAGAATATTCTATGGATAAGAAAGTCATCGATGAGGCAATTGAAAAAGCCTTAAAGATGATGAATGAACAAGGTATTAAAGGTAAAGAAACCACTCCATTCTTATTAAAGACAATCGTCGAATTAACAGGTGGAGATTCATTAGAATCAAATATCAAATTAGTATTAAATAACGCCGCAGTTGGCTCAGAGATAATCAAGGAGTATTGTAAACTCAAATAATGAAAACCGAATATCGTTTAGCGGAAGCTCTTAAGAATATGATGTCTGAAGTCCCATTGGACTCTATTTCAGTGACGACTCTTACAAAGAAATGTAAGGTCAATCGTCAGACATTTTATTATCACTTCCACGATATTTATGATTTATTAACTTTGATTTTCTTAAATGAAGAAATTCCTGAATTAGAAGAAGCACAAAATGTTAATGACGCACTTGTCTATATCTATAAGTATTACTTAAAGAATAAAGGCTTCATTGATGCCACGCTTAACTCCGCAGGTAAAGAACTCGCTGAAGAATTTATTTATAACGTTTGCTATAAAACATTCTTAAGATTTATCAATCAAATTCAAGATTCCAAGAAGTTACATATCAACGATCGTAAATCAATCGCGAGATTCTATGCTTTAGGATATTCACATTCGATCATCTATTACTTAGCGACATATAAGAGTAAATCATTAGAAGGTTTATTGAATTGCTTCTTATTTGAATCAAGTAATGCATTTGCGGATGCCGTTAATCGCTTATTAATTATTAGGAGTAAACAAAAATGATCGATTTTAATCTCCAAATTAAAACCAAACTTTACTTCGGCCCTGATAAGGAAGACCTCATTGGGGACATTTTAAGCGACGAAAAAGTTAAAAGAGTATTAATTATCATCGGCGAAGGTTCCGTGAAGAAAAACGGCCTATTAACTAAAGTTATTACCAAAATAGAAGCAAAGAACATCAAATATTTCTTACTTGAAGGCGTTAGACCCAATCCAACCGTGGATTTTGTGAGAGAAAACATCTATCAAGTGAGAGAATTCCAGCCAGACTTTATCTTAGCCATCGGTGGTGGTTCCGTTATTGATACCGCTAAACTTATCGCGTGCGTATATGACTATGATGGAAATGTCTTTGATTTCAATTCACATAAAGCAAAACCCACAAAAGCATTACCAGTTGGTGTTATCTTAACTATCGCCGCAGCGGGAAGTGAAATGTCTACATCCTGTGTTATTCAAGATGATAGAGCGGGTAGAAAAGCCGGATTCAATTCCGATTTAGTAAGACCAGTATTTGCGATTGAAAATCCAAAACTAACATATAGTGTCTCGCCATATCAAACAGCGTGTGGCATTGTGGATATCATGATGCACACTTTAGAAAGATATATGCAACCATCTAGTGAGAATGAACCTGCAGATGGATTTGCGGAATCATTATTAAAGTCAGTTATTAAAGCCGGTCAAAAGGTTATGAGAAATCCAGAAGACTATGAATCAAGAGCGGTCTTGATGTTAATGTCCTCTTTGTCGCATAATGGTTTAACAAATATTGGAAAACCATTTGGCATGCCTGTTCATCAATTAGAACATGGTCTTTCCGGTATGTATAAAACTATTGCCCATGGTGCAGGTCTTGCTGTATTATGGCCAGCGTGGGCAAAGTATTATGTCCAATACGATATTGATAAGTTTGATCAATACGCAAGAAACGTTTGGAACTTACAAAATCCAGACAAAAAAGAAAACGCCTTACAAGGTATTAAATTAACAGAAGAATTTTTCCGTTATATAGGTATGCCTTCTCGACTTATGGAATTCAAAGTCGGCGCAATCGATATAGATGGTTTAATTAATAAATTAACGGATAACGGCACACGTGTAGTGGCTCATCCTGTTAAACCACTCGACGGAGAAGTAGCAAGAATTATTTATAACTCTTGCCTATAGAAAGAAGGTGCTCTTATGAGAAAAGAAGATGTATCAGGAATTATTGTTTACGTATTAATACTCGCTATTGCGGTAGTGTTTGGTATTACCGTTTTGCGTGAGCATGCGATGAACTCTGGATTAGATACCGTCATTTATGTCATCTATATTTTCGGTGCAATTTTATCTGGCGTTTTATTTAATGCTGTCATGTATGAAATGGCGCACATCGCCGGTGCCAAGGCGGGCAGATATGACATCATATCTGTGGACATCCTAGGTTTGCTTTGGTATAGAGAAGAAGGTAAGACAAAATTCAAATTCAAAGGTTATGATGGCTTAACTGGTGAAACAGTTATTCTACCCAAAAAAGACGTCAAGAAAGAACCAAATCCAACACCATATTTATTGTTCGGTTCATTGTTCTACGCTGTTGAAATTATTATTATCGTTGTGGTCTTTACCCTTTATAGAAACGACGATTTATTAAAGAACCTCGCCTATTTCTTATTAGTCATGGGTGTTATCGGTGGAATGATCCTAATTTATAACATTATTCCTATTAGATTGGATGCAATGACAGATGGTTATCGTATGAGAATGACTGGCAACGCTGCCAACAAAAAAGCCTTTAACGAACTATTACGTGTTGAGTACGCAATTAGTCAAGGGGCCACAGATGTAGAGATTGCAACATTCACAGAAATCACCAATTTTACCGCAGATCTCAACTTAAATAAGGTTTATATGCTTTTAGAGCAGAAGAAATTTGCGGAAGCGGAAGAGCTTATTGATATCATCTTAAATGGTAAGGCAACCATCTCCGAAAAGGTGTACGTCAGGGCTAGATGCCAAAAGATTTATATCAACATCATGACTAGACCTCTTGAAGAAGCAAAAGAGTTCTATGAAAAAGAAGTCCCGATGGTTGAAAGAAGAGATATCTCTAATGACAGATCAATGGTTAGTGTTCGTACTTATCTCTTAATGTCTGGCTTATTAGATGGTAGTAAGAGCGAATGTCTATACGCGATTAATGACGTGGGAAAATGTTTTGGTAACACACCTAAGAGCAGAAAGAAAACTGAAGCGTTATTATTCAACGCCGCTATTGACAAGATCAACGAATTACATCCTTCCTGGAAGCTGACAGAGTACTACATTAATTACGAAGAGAAGCCCGAGAAGAAAAAGAAGAAATAAAAAAGCGAATTCAAAATTCGCTTTTCTTTTATAAACTTTGTTTATAACTAATCACTATGTTTTCTTCTCTTTAAGAAAATAGTTAAACACGCGGCACTTGAGAATACACTGATAACACTAATAATAAGAACAAGTTTAATTGTTGAATTATTATTGATCAAGGACATCGTGTTGGAACTATAAGAAATGGTTCTTCCAATAAAGTTTGTATAACCATATTTTCTAACGATATAGTCGTATCTCGCCATCGCACGTTCTATAGCGTTTCCTGATTCATTGGCGGTAGCGGTTTTTAATGTGTTTCTATCTTCTGTAGATAAGGCATTAAAATCTGTACTTAATTTATTCCACGAATATCCAGCCGCGTATGTGGGAGCGCTTGTTCCATTAGCGTTACATGTTATTTTTGTTAAGAATGTTTGCGCAAATGTTTGCGCTTCGCTTTGTCCAGAGACTTTATAGATAAAGAATGGCACATAGCTATCAATAGCGCTGTAGAAACGATAATATGTGCCGTTAGCGCACAAGAATCTACTATTACATTTCAAATGACCGCTTGTATCTGGTGAACAAATGCCACCAGTAGTATCATATTTAAATTCGTTTCCTCCAGGTGAAGCAATATATTTGCTGGCACCATCATCGTAAAGTTTGAAACCTGAATCTGATTTGCTTTTTACTGTGAATTGTTTCCACTCTGATTCGGTGCTAGAAACTGTAGCGTCTTTTGTACCATTAAATCCAGTAACGCCTAAATTGGCATTTGTTTTGACAACGACTTTATCATTGTTTGCTAAAGCAGATACAGCTGTTACAAGAGTGTAGCCACCAGGTTGTCCTCCACCCGATTCACTAACAGAAACTGAGCACGTTTTTGAATATGATTTTCCGCTGATTGTCGCACTTGCAGTAATAGTTGCAGAACCGGCCGTTTTACCAGTAATGGTAATTGGTGTTCCGCTTGCCGCTGTTGTCTTACTAATTGTAGCGACTGAAGAATTAGATGTTGACCATGTAATATTAGAACCATCAGTTGATGTTGCGCTGATAGAGGTACTTTCATTGACTAATAAGCTTTCAGATGTGCTTGAAATAGTAATGCCATTTGATGGGGTTACCTCGCCAGCAGCATCATTTGTGCCATATGTTGAATATGTTCCTGGAGTCCAATCATCATACATAGATGCTTTTTCATCACATAAATCAGAAACTTTAGAGTTGAAATTGGACCAAATCTTAGCGACATATTCAGGGTGATCAACAAAAGGATTGCGGTTACCTTGTAAATATTCCGCTCCATTATTACGATTCATCTCATAGACATTTGGAGAATATTCAAAGTGCCATCTTATCAATGTGGACATTTGACCCATTGTATTTGAATAACCAGATTGTCCATTGCTAATAATTGTTAATTCAGAAAGATTTAAACTAGGGTTTGCTACCACGCTATATAAAATAATACGCGCACACTCACCTCTACATGCTCTATCATAACCAGCGGTATAAGGATCCCATCCGTTAGCGCTATGATTCATACCTTCTACATAGAATGAATTACCACGCGATGAGTTTTCTGAAGAAATTGTTGGTCTTGTATGAAGGATGTCATCATCAACAGTACCTCCTCCATGAGAATTTGGCCACACGTGTTCTCTATTCCAATCGGTAGCGGCAGTTTTTGTATAAAAACTAGCAACTTTTGTTCCGTATGTTTGTCCATTGCTATCGGTTGCGGTGTTATTTAAATCATAATCGGTATATATAAAAGCGCCTGAAGTGGATGTACCCATTGTACTATATCCAACAGAATGCGCTCTTTTTGTACTATTTAAAGACTGCAAAGCAGAAAGAAGGGAATTCCCGGTTAGAGAACTACCAATACTGCTGTAATAGTTATTTAACTCAGCGGGAGTGTCAGAAACCTCATGTGTATTTGATGGTGTGTAATAAGCGTGAGCTGCGTTATAAGTTGTGTTAGCAGAGTGAGCAAATGAAAGGCCCACACCAGTTGACAAAGCAACACCAAGGAGTGAAGCGGTAATAATCTTAGCAATTTGTTTCATAACGATCTCCAGAGATAAACAATCTTTTCCAACTCAGGAAATAATATTATGCAATATTTAAATAAATATTATAAGAATTATTTGGGGAGTTATTGTTAGATTATTTATTTATAAAGAAAAACTGCCGAAGCAGTCTATTCTTTTTGATTTTTATATTATTTATGCTCTTTTCTTTTTTCTCGTTAAAACAACGACGAGCACAACGACACCCGCGATTAATACAACACCCGCCGCAATTCCAATAATTAATGGAAGTGGTACTGACGTTTTGTTTTTTCCGTCGTCGTTTGGATATATACCTGTGCCGCACACAATTGTGCACGAGACAGAGTTTGAACCTGATGTAGCAGTAAATGTGGTTGTGCCATTTTTAATCGCAGTAACTTTTAATGGTTCACCGCTACGTGTAGTAAAGGTACCAAAATTGAGAATTTCACATGTGTATTCATCATAGACCCAATTGACATCTGAACTGTCCAAAGTTGTAGCAATTAAGTCAAAAGACTCGCCAATTGCAAGGTTTTTGCTTTCAATATTGAGGGTTATTGGATGACTTTCATCTGGTGGTAGTGGATCATCTGGTTCGTCTGGAGGAGTAACTTGACCACCACAAATAGCCCTTGTTTTATCGTTTGTGTCTCCCCAAATTTTACAAGCATATTCAGGATGATCAATGAACGGATTTCTATTGCCTTGTCCTCCACTGGCTGTTTGAATAACTTCATTTCTATTTAATTCAGTCCTTCTCGCTAAATCATTAGCACCAGTAAAGGTAGTGTCAGATGGTAAATATTGAAGGTTCCATTTAAGCATCTCGCTTAAAGAACCCATTGTTCCGACATCATAACCATGGTTGCCACCGCTAACACCATTATATGGGAAAGAATAATCAACCACTTTTAAGGAAGTATCAGCAATTGCGGCATAGAAAATAATTCTAGCTGCGGCGCCTCTGTAATATGGGACAAATTCACCAGGATCATATGAATCAGAACCATAGCCTTTGCTACCTCTATCACTGTTAGTGGAAACGGCGGCTGGTCTGACCATGTGAGCATCATCTTCAACCTTATCCCCATCTCTAACGTTTGGCCACACGTGTTCTCTGTTCCAGGTGCTACCGCTATCCCAACCAGGACCAACTTTTTTATTATCATAAAAACCAATAATCTTTCCAGATCCGTCTGGGTCAATGTCGGACTTGGCG
>JAEEGH010002587.1_pt1 | contig 48650 bp, 29 predicted proteins | sample 9134181 | NCBI WGS metagenome assembly JAEEGH01 (sample SAMN16246544, study PRJNA631951) | gut metagenome | biome: gut microbiome; feature: rumen; material: DP-attached | host: Bos | place: Iran: Karaj | collected 2018-10
AAACCTTATTGAAAAAAGAAAAGGCTGGATTGTTGATTTTAAACAATCTTAAGTAGCATCAAAGGTTATTATGGAGCGTTTACGTTATTGATGTTTAGATTAATGTTGCCATTTTTTTCATATTTTAAAAGTTCTTCGTATTGAATTTCTGAAAAATTCTTTCTGTCACGATCTACAATCAAACAAAACTGATCTCCGGCTTCAGGAAAATAATTATCGCAGTTATCTAAAGCTTCTTTGGCTTCATTATACAGGTTGAGCGGATTACTGCTGGTTTTACTATCATGTTCAATAGGAATTATTTCAACTAGGGAATCAATACCTACTTCGTTTCGATTAATATGGATCCCTCTAAAGTACCTGTATTCTGTTCTCCTACCTTCAAATGCTAAAAAATATTTGATTTTTGCTTCAGAAATCCCTACTGAAGAACGTTGCCCGTATGGTTGTGGTATTCTCACTGCAGATCCTCATCGTCCAAGTCTGGAAATATGCTGTTGAACATTGGAACAGCACCGTATCTACCGTCAAGGTACGCAACATCGATTTTTTTGTCGAAACGTTCCTTGAATGTATCAAATGGAATAATGACACTTGAACCTGATTCAGCCCTGGAAACGAAATATATTTCATCCTGCCGTAATAATTTTAGATTAAGCAGGCGGCTTTCATGTGTGGAAATTATTAATTGAATATTTTTACGTTCTGCAATTTTCATAAAAGTCTTAATAAAATGTGCAGTTAGCTGCGGATGAAGACTTCTGTCCAGCTCATCTATTATGAAAATAGAACTATCGTTTGCAAATATGACCGAAAGCAGATCAAGCAGTCTTATGGTTCCATCTGATTCATCACGGAGTGAAAAAATTGCATCAGGAATATTGAAATGTTGAAACATTATTTCCCGGAATTTTGGTTCACTATCGATCAAAGACAATAATATCAATCGTCCATCTATATTCATTCTCACCGTGTTATTATGCCGGTTGGCTCCGTTAGAGTTTAATATGCGCAGTTTTTCTATGGCATCATCCACATAGGAAATCTGAGAAGAATTTAATTTATCTAAGGCCTGTTCGCGTGATATTTCTTTTGATATGATGTTTGAAATTCCTGTGTCGAAACATCTCAATGCATTCAGCAATTCTGAAAAATTGTCTTCTGACAGAGATTCGTAACCGGTAACAGGGGTGTTTGGATATGAGACATTAATTTGAGATATCATCCCGTATATTTTTTTCAACAAAAATAATCTGCTCTCATTTTTATATATTTCAGATTTGTTGATAGATACAATTTCAGCCAGAAAAAGTTTGTCTGTTACATATTTATTGTCATCCAGATAGATTTGCATTCTATTAGTGTTTTGGGAATTCAGATATTGATCGTTGAAATAAAAATCTCCCGTATCTGTATTTCTGGTAAAAATACTGGTATCTCCGGATTTATCAAGTTTAATCAACCATTCTTCCCGAATCCTTTTCTGGAAAATGCAAATCTCAAACCCGTACGCATAAACCTCACCATCGACGAGTAATTCGAATTCGAAATAAGAATTTTTGTTTTTGTTTGAATGATTCAGACGGTGATAGTTATATCGGTTGCTATCAGCAAATGGTGAGTTCGCACCATATATGAGAATATTGCCGGCAAATTGGACAGCTTTAATGATATTTGATTTGCCTGATGCGTTCGCTCCGAATATTGCTGCGAATTTCAATAATTTGAAATCCCTGGTAACATACAGACGTTCGCTGTGATTTTTAACATTTCCTGATATTAAGGATATGGTCTGATGCTCATTATAAGAACAGAAATTGCCAACACTGAATCGAACTAACATACTTTTTACCTATAGCCCTTAACTGGTATATACATTATCATGTGTATACCAGTATATCAAGCATACATGTGAAAAAATCACTTACGAATTCAATATGTGATTACTCATCAGCCGGCATTGTCCCGCGGCACTGCGGAAATCCGCTGCATCCCCAGAACCGGTTGCCTTTAGTCTTGTTGGTTCGCAGAATCATCGGCCTGCCGCAGTTCGGACATGCAGGTGAACCGGAATCCGGTGCCACTGCTGCAGGCTGGTTTTTCCTTACAGCAGGTGATGATTTTACAGCAGTGGATTTTCGAGTTCCTGCAGATGATCTTCTATTTGATCTTCCTGCTGAAGTTCGGGTTCCCCCGGCTGCTGATTTACCTTCAGGCGCCACACCGCTGATCACGAAATCCGAGCGTGAAAGATAGTTGGTGATCATGCTGCGGACCCATTTTTCAATGTTCTGCATAAAGTCACCGGTGGTTTCTTCATTGTGTGCAATCTTATCAAGCTCCTGTTCCCAGGCGGCGGTGAGACCTGCCGATTTCATTCCGGCAGGAAGTTTCGGAATTACCGCAAAAGCCTTGTCGGTGGCCAGCAGAGATTTTTTACTGCGCTCTATATAATTATGTTTGATGGCATTTTCTATAATGCCTGCTCTGGTGGCGGGAGTTCCGATCCCGGCAGTTTCCTTCAGAATTTTTTTAAACCTTTCCTCCTGTACAAATCTGGCGATATTCTCCATGGCGGCCAGCAGTGTTGCTTCGGTAAAGTGTGCCGGCGGGGTGGTTTTCTTGTCGAGAATGGTTGGATCGGTTACGGTGCAGGGATCGTTCGTCTGTACATCCGGCAGTCTGACATTATCCTCCTGCTGTTCATCCTCCGGCTCTCCTCCGAGCAGACCCAGTGTTACCGGAACAATACGGTAGCCCTGATCTGCGGTGATTTTACCCCTGGCTGTGAAACTGTGTCCCCCGGCTTCAACTCTGATGACTGATTTTAGAAACACCGCGTCATCAAAAAACTGCATGAGATAATAGGCTCTTACCGCGTTGTAGATGTTGCGTTCGCACGGATTCATGGATGCGAGATCAGGAACTCTGGTGGTTGGAATAATTGCGTGGTGGGCGGAATCGATATCGGATTTGAATACCCTGCCTTTGCGCGACGGGTTGGCCTTTGCAACAAGTTCCGCCAGAGACGGATCTGCCGCCTGCATGGAGTGAAGAACCGCGGAAACGTCGCCGAACTGGGACAGCGGAAGATATCTGCAGTCGGTACGCGGATAGGTGGTGGCCTTGTGGGATTCGTAGAGTGACTGGGCAGCATCAAGAGTCTGCTGGGCGGTATACCCCCATTTTTTGGAAGCATACTGCTGCAGTGAAGTCAGATCGAAGGGCAGTGGTGCCGCCTCCTTTACCGGTTTCTTCTCAGCTGAGGCGATAATACCGGCTGCATTGCTAACCGCCTGCGCCGCCTGTTCTGCAAATTTGCGATCAAGACAGTGCCCCGACTCGTCGGCGACAGCTTCAGGAACATTCCATCCGGCGGTAAAATTTCCCCGTTCGGTATTTACATGTACTTTAAGTTCATAATACGGTACCGGAACAAAATTTCTGATCTGCAGATCCCGATCCACCACCAGTGCCACGGTCGGAGTGATTACTCTTCCCACCGGAACTGAACCGTTGAACCCCGAGGCCCGGCCGAGCAGGGTGAAAAGTCTGCTGAGATTAAGACCTACGACCCAGTCTGCTCTCAGCCGTGCCTGGGCGGAATAGTACAGTGATACTGTTTCATCCCCTTCACGGACATTGTTCAGGGCACGTTTGATACTCAGATCGTCAAGTGCGGACAGACAGACTCTTTTCACCGGTCCGTGGTAGCGGGTACGTTCGAGAATTGTTCTGGCTATGGCCTCCCCCTCACGATCAAAGTCGGTGGCGATGAAGACGCAGTCGGCTTTTTTAATCAGATCTGCAACCACCTTGTACTGTTTTGCCGAAGCTGATTTGACCCGGTAGCGGTAGCTTTCAGGCACTATCGGCAGATCTTCAATACACCATCTTTTATATTTCGGATCATATTCGTGCGGTTCGAACAGTTCCAGCAGATGTCCGAGACACCAGGTTACGGTGTTGTTTCCGCCGGATAGGGAGCCTTCGTGTCTGGTGCTGCATCCAAGTACTTTTGCCAGATCTCGTCCCTGGGACGGTTTTTCGCAGATATAGAGATTCATGTGGATTCCTTCTTATTTTTTCAATATTGTACAACCTGGCGGATCTTTTTTTAATACTGTTGTCTGCCGTTGCCGGTTATCCGGACAGAACCTCGGACTCAGATCAGAGAAATTGCGCTGAACCGGTGAAAAATTTTTTTCGTAACTTTTTTTGTGTGAACCTGCAGCTGTCAGTACATGGATAATCGGATAATTTCTGGATTTGATGTCTGTTCCTGCGGCTGACGGTAGATAGATGTAAGAAAGATTGCCTGAATGACGGACGGTACGAGCGGTGCCGGTTGAAATTCCGGCTGTTTCGATCTGCTGCGAAACTGAAATGGGCTCTGCCGTCCGGCTGCTGCATCCGCAAATCGTGACTGCCGCGGTTGCAACCGAGAGCAGATTAAATAGATGGCGCATAAAAATCTCCTGAAAAAATTAATTTTGCTTCCTTTTTTTACATTGATTTTTAACAGGATGACCTTCCGGTCGACTTTTTTTCTGATGTACGCTCCTGTGAACACAGCGGCGGGAACAGTGGCAGAGATTTTGATGCATCCTCGCAGAAACAGAATTGCAACAGCGAATTAATTTGTAATTTTCTTCACTTGTTGTATGATCATATAAAGATTTTGTTGTTTCCAAAAGGGAAGAAAATGTTTTCTAATGAACTTGATTTCGAACAGTCTGAAAAACTGGTGGAATTAATTTACAAGATGGCTCAGATCGACAGCCAGTATGATTTTGATGAAGAGTCTTTTGTTGAACAGTTGAAGTTTGAATTTGATGTGGAGAAGATCCCTGATACCGGATCTGTTAATGATCTGATTGATTATTTCTCATCAAAGAGTGAGAAAATTAAAAAGATTGTACTGTTTCATGTGATTTATCTTATCGATTCAGATCAATATCTGAGTGAGAATGAAACCGAGGCCTTCAACTATCTTACTGATCAGTTTGAACTCGGCAGTGACATAGTTGATTCAGCCAAAGAACTGGTCAAGGATGTTATGGATGTGAATCTGCGTCTGAGTGAATACATAATGTAGTTTTTCTTTTTTGAATATTTTGAATACTGACCGCCTTCTGCTTATGCACCGGGCGGTTCTTTTTTTTGTGTGTGTTCGAAACTGAACTGTCAATCTGTTGTGAAGGTATGCCGATATTTGGATCTTGTCGTAATTAAGTTTGAATTGTCGGAACCTCTTACAGAAATAGTTTAGCTACTGTGTTGTCTCCGTAGTCATTAACAACATCCCCAAAGGTCGCCCCATTAGTTTGCTCTGATTTTCAAACTGTTATTCTACAGCCGGAACTACACGGTTTTGGCTATGATCTTTTCGATTTCTGATTTCAAAAAAAAGTTTTTCAGCGGCAGAGAAAAAAATAAAAATTCCGAAAAAAAAATTTCCGAACCTGATTTGAATATCGACATCCCGAGGTATCCTCCTTTTCTTGAGGGGCTTCCCTTTGCCGATCCGCATCAGCTTCTGTACAGCCAGAAGGAACTGGTTGACCGGATCAGACTTAGCTGCGGTCTAAATGATCTGCAGTACCGCGAACTTCTTGAACCGATGCTGCTGCGTTACGCCTCCTTTGTTCATCTTCTTCCTGCTTCTGAAATTCATCATCACCGCGGTGTCGGCGGACTGCTTCGTCACGGTCTGGAGGTAGCCTATCTGGCGCTGCGTTCCTCAGACTCGGTAATATTCAGCTTTGATGACACACCACAGGAACGAAGACTCAATGAACCAAGATGGAGGTTTGCCTGCTGCACCGCCGGACTGATGCACGATCTTGGAAAGCCTATAACCGATATGACAGTCACCGATGAAAAGGGAGGACTGGAATGGAATCCTCTTACTGAAAATCTCTATGACTGGCTGAGGGAAAACCGTCTGAAAAAATATTTTCTGCACTGGCGTCCGAACCGTCATCTCAGACATGAGGAGGCGGGGATCCTCGGAGTTGAATCGGTGATTACCCCGGAGGTAAAAAAATATCTTCGCCTGCGTGGCAGTACTTCGATTATTGAATCAGTTCTCCATGCAGTCAGTCACACCGCCACTGATGAGCCGCTGGTAAAAATTGTGCTTAAGGCCGACTCTGATTCTGTTGAAAAGGACCGTCTCTGCAACTGTTACGATCCGGCTCTTGCCATGGTTGGTCTTCCAGCAGATCGTTATATTTTCGATGCCATCCGTCAGCTGGTCAGTTCGGGTAAATGGAAAATCAATGTTCCAGGGGGCGCGGTACTGTACATGAAGGACGGAACCTATATCGACTGGTCTTTTTTCCGGGATGTTACAGCTCTGCTCGATGAGGAGAAAATTCCCGGTATTCCACGCAGTAAAGAAACCGTTGCTGATCTGATTATAGACAGCGGGGCCGGTATTGCCAACGTGACAGACGGTCACCGCTACCGCTATTTTGAAATCATGCCGGATCTGTCTCCTACTGTGAAGGTACTGGCGCTTAAAATTGATTCTATTGACAGAATTTATTCCGGAGCACTGCCGAATCCTCTCGACAATCTGCTGGAACTGCGGGAGCAGGAAGAGACAGCTGCTGCAGTTCCGGAGCTTAAACCTGAAACTGAAAATTCCGCTTTGTCTGAAGATCCTCAGGTTAAACAGGAAGAACTGCAGGAAGATTTGGAAATTCCGGAAATTTTTTCAGCAGTGCAGGCGGATTCTACACTGCCGGTGTCCGCCTCCGCTACTGAACCGGATGATCCGGATGACGGAACAGAGAGCAGCGGGACTGCTGCCGCAGTTGCGGATGAACTGTCAGCCGCAGGCAGTGAAGTCCCGGTTGAACCGGAAGAAACAGTGAAAATTAATGAAACTGAAGCGCAGGAAAAAATTAATTCTCTGCCGTCATCAGAGCATCAAAAAAATTCTTTGTCTCCGGAGCCGACCGTGAATAAGCCGGTTGAGTCCGGCTGCAGTGATGATTTAAGCAGAACCCTGGATCAGGAACTCCGGGCCAGAAGGAAAAAACTCAGTGAGGCAAAAAAATCCCGCAGTGAAAAAACACCTGAAATTCAGAAGAGCAGTGAGAAAACCTCACTTTCGCAAATTCCCTCCCTTGAGATCAGCCGCAGCTGGGAGAAAATTTTTCAGCGCGGCTACCATGGGGGAGATTTTCTGCGGGAGTTTTTTCTGCCGATCCTGAGCCATACCGCGGCTCCAGCCGGGATTTACCGCGATGAGCAGTCACGGCTGATTGCAGATCTGGGAATGCGTGAGGATCTTGAACTTGTAGTCAGTCAGCTTGCCTCCGACCGGCTGCTCGGTGAATTCAGCGGCGGACGTGAGGTTATGACCTCAGAGCAGCACCGCCTGGTAAGATTCAACAGCTCATTTTCACGGGCTATGCTGCGGGAGTTTAAACATCAGGCGCTGACGGCAGAAAGTTTTGAAAAATATTTTTCAGAAAATTCCCCGGAGCCTACAGCGGAACCTGCCGGCCCGATCGGGATCCCGGTTGTCGCAGGAGCCGAACCTTCTCCGCACAAAACCGTTCGAACCAAATCCTCCGCTGCTGACAACCGGGAGGTGGAATCCTGCATCAATGAAATGATCGATCTGATGACTGCCGGCTCCTCCTGCTATTTTGAACGGGTGGAGGTTCTGGACGACAAACGGACCGCAGTACCGGTTGATGCATTTGAACAGCTGATTGCCACCCGTTACCCGAAGCTCAAACTGTTGAATGTCAGACGGTCGCTGCGGGATCCGAAATTAAAACTCAAAGGCCTTCTGAATATTTCCCGTCAGAAGGTGATTCTTGAAGCTCTGTTTGAAAACAAGGAGTCCGACCATGAAGACGGTGAACCGTCCGTTTAATTTTGACAATCCTTTCCGTCCCAACTATGAACTGTGGACAGCAGGTATGTGGACCGCCGGGACCGCAGGAACTCTTGTGCTCACCCTGCTGCAGGAACTGCCGCTGGAGCCTCTTGCCGCCGCAGGGGCGCTGGCCGCAGTGCAGATTTCAGTCTCTCTGCCGGGCGGGATCAGACTGTACCGCCGCCAGCAGAATCTGATCTACCGCGAACTTGAGTTCATTACCTTTGATGAACTTTTACGTAAAAACAGTGTTCCCGGAACCATGTGGATCGGTACCGGTTTTGAATGGGAGCACCGTCATGCCCAGCTGGCAAGTCAGCTGGCGGCAATGGATCAGAGCTGTTTCAGACCTGAACGCAGTCTGACCGCCCGTGCGGTGGATTTCATGACCGGCCGCAGGGCGCCGCCGCCGGTGATCGGCCAGCCCTGGATCCACGGACTTGAAACCAGGGAGGTACCTCTTTATCAGGAGCTTAAACATGCCGAGGGGCATACCCTGATTGTGGGTACCACCGGAGCCGGCAAGGCCCAGCCCCTTGACTGCGCGGTTCTCACCCCTTCAGGCCGGAGGTGCATGGGGGAACTGAAGGTGGGTGATTATATTACCGATCCCGGGGGAAAGCCCCGCCGTATCAGCGGCATCTTCCCCCGGGGAGTACTTGAGATCTACGAAATAATTTTAAGCGACGGTCGCAGAACCCGCTGTTCCATGGAGCACCTGTGGCGGGTGATAACCCGTGTTCCTGCAGCAGAATCAGCTTCATCCCAGATGCGCAGTTCCTCCTTAACCACGGTGGAGTTGGGTGACATTATCACTTTGATGCGTCAGGGTACAGCGGTGGAGGTTCCGGTGCTGGAATGCAAAGAACTGGAGCACGGAAAATTTACCACTGTTTTCCGGGAAATTAAAAAGATCGTCCCTGCCGGCATGGCTGAGTGCCGCTGCATTATGGTTGATTCAGCGGAGCATCTCTACATTACCGACGATCTGATAATCACCCATAATACCAGAATGTTCGATCTGCTGATTTCCGAGGCGGTGGCCCGCAACGAAACGGTTATTATCATAGATCCGAAAGGGGATAAGGAACTTGCTCATAATGCAGAACGAGCCTGCCGCTGTCTTAACCAGAGTGAGAGGTTCCTGTATTTCAATCCCGCCTTTCCGGAGAAATCCTTCTGCATCGATCCTTTGCATAATTTCTCCCGTCCCACCGAAATTGCCTCCCGCATCTCGGCGCTGATGCCTTCGGAAAGCGGTTCCGGCTCCACCTTCAAGGCTTTCTCCTGGCAGGCTCTCAACAATATCATCCAGGGAATGGTGATCTGCCGGGTAAGACCACAGCTGGTTACCATCCGCCACTATCTTGAATCCGGGGCGGCCGGACTGGTGGTAAAAACTCTGGAGTCTTATCTTGATCTTACAGTTTCCAAGGGACGGGAGAAATACCGCAGTTTTCTGCAGCGGATTGAAAAACAGCGTCTGGAGGGCAGGGCGCAGAGCTGGAAAAATTTCTACCGGGAGGAGCTTGCGGCAAAATATCCGAATTCCGATATCGAGGGACTGCTGTCCATGTATGAGCATGATACCGCCCATTTTTCCAAAATGGTGGCCGGACTGCTGCCGATTATGAATATGCTCACCTCCGGCATTCTAGGTCCGATGCTCAGTCCGGATCCGCAGCGCGGCGGGGAGGAACGGCTTATTCTTGATACCGCCAGGATCATCAACAGCGGGGGAGTTGCCTACTTCGGTCTTGATTCCCTTACCGACGGCATGGTGGGCTCGGCCATCGGCTCGCTGATCCTTTCAGATCTGACCGCGGTGGCGGGGGATCGCTATAACTACGGGGTTGACAACCGGCCGGTGAATGTATTTGTGGATGAGGCGGCGGAGGTGATTAACGAGCCTTTTATCCAGCTTCTTAACAAGGGGCGCGGTGCCGGACTGCGGCTGTTTGTCGCCACCCAGACCTTTGCGGATTTTGCCGCCAGACTAGGTTCTGCCGACAAGGCTACCCAGGTACTGGGCAATATCAACAATATTTTTGCCCTGAGAGTTACCGATGTGGAGACCCAGACCTACATTACCGACAAAATTCCGAAGACCAGGATCAGCACCCTGACCCATACCCTGGGGCAGAGTACAGATCCGCATCAGCCGGTAATCCATTCCGGCTCCCAGGCCCAGATGCTCAAAGAGGAGGAGGCGGATCTGTTTGCACCGGCGCTGCTCGGCCAGCTGCCGAATCTGGAGTTTATCGGCAACATTTCGGGAGGAAAAATTGTAAAGGGCAGGATCCCGATCCTGACCGGAAGTAAATCCGGATGAAACCGGATCAGCGGTTTGTTTTACCCGGCACCAGCAGCAGAGCTCCGAGCAGGATCCAGTTGAACAGAGGAAGAAACAGCAGCACCATAAACCATCCCGACCACTGTAGATCTTTAAGACGTGCCATGCAGTTCATAAACAGACTGATCATTGACGTAATCATTACCAGCGGCAGCATTACCGCCCTGAGCGGACCGAGAATTGCGCTGAGCATAACAAGGACTATGTTGATGACTATGATCCGGACCAAAAGCTGCCCGCGTCCGATTTTGATCCCCCGCGGAAAGACGAAATTAACAAAACCGCCCGGTGAGCCGGCTGACGCGCTGGAGTAGTGCTCCGCGTACTTTGCAAACGGGTTGTCCTCACTGCCTGCTTCGGTGCTTCCGGATGAGGTCCGGGATCCGGCACCGGATGATCCGGCAGATCCGGATGCGGAACTGTACTGACTGCCTGAAGCCTTGTATTCTGCTTTGACCCTTTTTTTGAATTCTTCAAAGCGGCGGTCATTATCGGCATTGCTGTCTGAACCTCCCTTATCACGGCCGGTACTGCTGTTCTGCCGGGATGAACTGCTGTTATTTCCGGCGGCGGCACCGGCGGTGCTATTCTCATCCTGCTCTTCATACTGTTCCTCATACGGGGCGACGAAAGGATAGCGGTACCTTTCAAACAGCCCCCGTTCGTTGGCGTCTTTAATCAGAATACTGAACAGCGCGAGGCAGTTTTTGCGGGTGAAATATTTTTCTGCAAAATCTTCGATGTTGCGGCCGTAGTATTTGATTATCCTGAGAAAAGTACCCTGCAGCGCCACCGGATCGGTGAAACAGTCCTCATTCAGATTTTCATTTTTCTGAAGGGCGGCAAATTTGTGCTCCCATCTGCCTCCCCTGAACTCCACCTCCTCGCAGCTCATTTTCTGACCCCGGTAGGAAATACCGAACCTGAGGGCGAAGGTGCGATCCCTGGTGAAAATCACAAAGGTGAAACAGTCGGTAAGAGAATCAAACTTTACATTAAAGGTGGCATAAACCTTAGCTCTGTCGTTATCCAATATTAACTCCTTTTTTTTGCTGAACCGCCGTCCGATCATTTTTTCTTGGTCGGGAACAGCAGCAGTACAAGAAAATATCCGAAATTGATCGGGTAGACGAGGGCCAGAAAACAGCTTACTGCCCCGATCCCTGCATCCCTTGCCCGGCGTGCGCACAGTGACAGTCCGATGATCCCCAGGACAAAAGCTTCGAGAAGCGCCATTGCAGTGACAAATAGTTCCGGTGTCATTTCCTCATTCCCTTCGATTTCCTGCAGGGTATCCTCCATCAGCGGATAGGCCATGGCAAGACCGAAGAGTATCACCCCGGCCAGTACTATTGCCAGCATCGTGCGCCAGAAGAAGGCCCTGCGTCCGAGTCTTCCTTTGAAACTGAAAAAATACCCCAGAAATCCGGAGTCTTCCTCATCCTGAGCTTTGTGCCCGGCCGCACCGGGATGCTGTTTTGCCACCGATGGAGCAACGGTTCTGACGTTGACGTTACCGATGCGGTAGCCGTGATCTGCAGTGCTGCCGGTTGAGGCTGACAGAGCAGAGCCCCCGTGAGCAGCCCCCGGGGACTGTGCCGCAGAAGCTGGTGTCGTTGAAAGAGATCCTGCGGAGGCGGAAACTGCTGACGGTGCTGCCCCTGGACTGCCGGATGCCGCTTTCGGGGAGGATGTATCCGGAACAGAACTTATGCTGCTGTTTTCATCCCGTTTAAGAACAGGCGGTGTCAGACGGTTGAGTTTGTACAGCCCTCTCCAGTTGGCATCTTTGATGATCAGCCTGAGAATTTCTCTGCGGCTTTCCTCGTTGAAAAGTTTCTGATTGAAGTCGATCATGTCGTAGTTCAGAAATCTGGTCAGATTGTTCATCATCTGCTCCAGCTGGCACAGATCTGAAAATTCATGATCCTTGAGATAATATTTTTCACAGGATGAGCCCGGCTTCGGCTCCCATTTTTTAGGCGGAACGGATCTTTGGACAAATTCCTGGGCCCGCATAACCCGATCGCGGAATGACAGGGTGAAGCCAACGGCTGGTGACTGGTTTCTTCCGTACAGCACCAGGGTATAGCTCTGATCCCGCTCCCCGTAGCTGAAGCTGAATCTGTCCTGAAGTTCCTTTGCTGTCATAATACCCCCGAGGTTTATTGCTGTGTATGCACCGGATTATAACAGAGCACGGCGCTATGCGCAGATCAGTGAATATGTTTTGTGATGGCTGTTGCCGAAATGTTTAGCTCCGGAGAAATATACGCCCGCGGCATTTACCTGCAGATCTGCTCCGGGGCGGAGTTTCGGGGATTATGATCTGCGGCCGTCCTCATTAGTGTCTTCATCGTACAGATCTATATCGCCTCTCAGCTCTTCATCGTCTTCATCGCAGTCGTCCAGATCTTCGTCTTCACAGTCTTCATCGTAGTTATCCGGATCATCATCGTAATCGCTGAGATCGTCATTATCGGCATCATCCGGTTCCTCCTGCTTCTGCTCCGGTCCGGAAAAAGAGCTGCGGCCGTTATAATTCTCTGAACCTGCGGTGTTCTGTTCTTTTGAAGGAAAAATCAGCAGTGCGCCGAGATAGAGCAGATTGATCGGTGTGATAAAAAGAAGTGCCAGAGTCCAGGAGCCGAATCCTGCATCTCTGCCCCGGCGGGTGCAGAACGAGCAGGTTGCAACAAACAGAAAGATAAACTCGATCAGAAGAGTTATTGCGGTGATGGCGCCATCCTCATCAGGGATCAGCTTCTTTCCGTTTTGATCCTCATAGGTCAGGATCACAACCGATACTATAAATACCAGCGTTACCAGCAGGTAGGTCTTCAGCATGTGGAAGATGAATTTTCTGCGGTTCATGGTTCCGTCGAAACTGAGGAAATATTCCAGTAAATCCTCCTTCTCCTCCTCCACCCGGTGATCGTTTTTTATTACATTGCCGGCTGCGGCGGCGGAAATATCCGGTGAACTGCGGAAGGCTGCCGGATCAGCTTTCCGCTGCGCTGCGGTTCTGCTGAAGTCCGAACTTCCGGTGCTGCCTGCTGCGGCGGAGGCCGCCGGTCCTGCAGATGAGTATGATGCGGCGCCGCCGGAGGACTGCTGACTGTCAGAGCTGCCATCCGTGGCGGTGCTGCGCAGTGCATCAGGAACCGGAAGACGGTTGAGTTCATACAGATTTCTGCTGAATGCATCCCTGATGATTTCGTTCAGCAGTTCTCTGCGGCTGTTTTCTGAGAAAAATTTCTGATCGAACTCGATAACATCATGACCGAGAAAACGGGTCAGATTGTTGAGCATCACCTCGAGCTGGCAGATGTCCCCGAATTCGTAATCCTTGACGTAGTATTTTTCCATGGAACAGCCTTCCTTCGGCTCCCATCTGAAGGGTGGAAGTCTGCTTCTGGTATATTCCCGGGCGGTAAACATTTTATCGCGGAATGACAGACAGTAGCCTACTGCCTGCGCGTCCTTTTTCGCATGGAGCACGAAGCTGAAACTGTAATCATTTATACTGTATTCAAGATTGAAGATTTGTTTTATTTCCTGACTGTTCACGGGCTTCTCCTTACGTTAACGGCTGATTATATCAAAGCAGGGCCGGGTGCGGTACCTGGGAACACGCAAAACCCCGGGAGGATCTGCAGAGGGAAGTAATTCCGGCGTCTGTGCTCTGTCTCCGGCTGTTTACGCCCGGTCTGAAAATATTAATTTTCTTGCTGTTCCTGGTTAGATTTCCGGTTGTTTGTGGTAGAATAGCAGAGTTTATTTTTTGATAAAAAAGATCTAAAAAGTTAAGGATTATAAATGCGTACCGTATATTGTGGACTCGTTAGTAAAGATCTTGTTGATAAAGAAGTCACCCTCTGCGGATGGGTAAACAAGAGAAGAGATCTCGGCGGATTGATTTTCATCGATCTGCGCGACCGTGAAGGTCTGGTTCAGGTTGTATTCGAACCAGAACGCAAGGATTCATATGATGTAGCTTCAGAACTGAGAAATGAATACTGCATCACCGTCAGGGGCGTGGTAAAACCAAGACCTGACAATCAGATTAATAAAGATCTTAAAACCGGTGCCGTTGAGGTTTACGCCAGCCATCTGGAAATTATCAACAGATCAGAGCCTCTGCCGCTCGATCTCAACCAGGTGAACAATTCTGAAGATCTGAGACTCAAGTACCGCTATCTTGATCTGCGCCGTGCTGAAATGACCAGCAATCTGGTTACCAGAGCTAAAATCACCAGATTCGTAAGAAGATATCTTGATGATCACGGATTCCTGGATATTGAAACCCCGATCCTCGGCAAACCAACTCCGGAAGGCGCCCGTGACTATCTGGTTCCAAGCCGTATCCATCACGGCAAGTTCTATGCTCTGCCTCAGTCTCCTCAGCTTTACAAGCAGCTGCTCATGATGGCAGGCTACGATCGCTACTATCAGATCGTTAAATGTTTCCGTGATGAAGATTTACGTGCCGACCGTCAGCCGGAATTCACCCAGATTGATATTGAAACCTCTTTCCTGGAGCCTAAGGATATCCAGGCGATGATGGAGGAAATGATCAAATCTCTGTGGAAGGAATTAAAGAATGTAGAACTGCCTGATTTCCCTGTTCTTACCTGGGACGAGGCAATGTCAAAGTACGGTTCCGACAAGCCGGATCTGCGTATTCCGATGGAAATCCGCGATATCGCACAGATCGTTAAAGACTGTGAATTTACCGTGTTCAAGGGACCTGCAAATGATCCTAAGGGCCGCGTTGCAGCTCTGAGAGTTCCGGGCGGTGCAGTGTTCAGCAGAAAACAGATTGATGAATTCGGCAGCTTTGTAGGTGTATACGGAGCCAAGGGTCTTGCATGGATGAAGGTTAATGAAACCGGTGTTCAGTCTCCGATCGCCAAGTTCCTGACTGAAGAACAGGTTAATGAAATCGTTAAGACCACTGAAGCGGTTAACGGTGATATCATTTTCTTCGTTTCAGATCTGAAGAGAAAGGTTGTTTGTGAAGCTCTCGGCGCCCTGAGACTCAGAGTTGCCAAAGAGCTGAATATCTATAATAAAGAGTGGGCTGCTCTGTGGGTGGTTGACTTCCCGATGTTCGAGGAAAACCAGGACGGAGGTATCACCGCAATGCATCATCCGTTCACCGCACCTAATATCAAGTCGGTTGAAGAACTGGAAAAAGATCCTTATTCAGTTTATGCAAATGCCTATGATATGGTTCTCAACGGTTATGAAGTGGGCGGCGGTTCCGTTCGTATCCACAAGAATGAAGTTCAGCAGGCGGTGTTCAGAGTTCTCGGCATCAGCCAGGAGGAACAGCAGGAGAAATTCGGATTCCTGCTTGATGCTCTTAAGTACGGTACCCCGCCTCATGCAGGTCTGGCATTCGGTCTTGACCGTCTGACCATGCTTATTACCGGATCTGACAATATCCGTGACGTGATTGCCTTCCCTAAGACCACAGCGGCAACCTGTCTGATGACTGATGCTCCTGCCTTCGGCAGCGCTGAAGCTCTGGAGGAACTTGCAATCCAGCCTACAGATATTGAAAAATAATTTTTTTGAAATTTAAATTTTAAGATTTTTAAAATATTTTATGCCTTGACAGGCAAACAGTTTTTAGGAGTTAAACATGTCAGGACACAGTAAGTGGCATAACATTCAGCACCGTAAAGGTCTGCAGGATGCAAAGCGCGGTAAGATCTTTACCAAATTAATTCGTGAAATTACAACAGCAGCCAGACTGGGCGGCGGCGATCCTGCTGCAAACCCACGTCTGAGAGCTGCTATTGCAGAAGCTCTTTCCAACAATATGACCCGTGATACAGTTGATCGTGCAGTTAAGCGCGGTGCAGGCGGAGATGATGACGGTGCACAGTTGGAAACCATCATTTATGAAGGTTACGGTCCATGCGGCACAGCTATTCTGGTTGAATGCCTGAGCGACAACAAGAACCGTACCGCTGCTGACGTTCGTCACGCATTTACCAAAGCAGGCGGTAACCTCGGTACTCCTGGTTCTGTATCTTACCTGTTCACCAAGAAGGGTGAAATTGAATTTGAATCCGGTGATGAAGATCAGATCATGGAAATTGTTCTGGAAGCAGGTGCTGATGACGTTGTTTCAAATGATGACGGTTCAATCGATGTTTACACCGATCCTAATGCATTCGGTGATGTTCTCGATGCAATCGAAAAAGCTGGTATGAAACCATCTTCTGCCAAGGTTGCAATGATCCCTTCAACCGAAGCAGACATCGATGCAGATCATGCTCAGAAGTTTATCAACCTGGTTGATATGCTTGAAGATCTGGATGATGTTCAGCAGGTTTACCACAACGGTTCTATTTCAGATGAAGTTGCTGCAACTCTCGAGTAATAGATAACTGTAATATATTGTAGTTATATTAGAAGGCCGGAGGCGTTTTGCCTGCCGGTCTTTTTGTTTCTATGATTCAAAAATAATTATTTAAAAGGATTGGATCTTCTCTACGTTTGGTTGATAAAAAATAAACAAATCTTATCTTAATAAATTTTAAAAAATTTTTTGATACGCTTAAAAATTACGCTTTATCAGTGAATGTGATATCTAATTAGTTATGATATCATTTGTAACAGATTTCATGTCTTTATGAAATGATGTTATTGATGCTTATTTATAATGTTTGTGGGCTATAATATGAAAAATATTGTTTTATCTTTGGATTTAGGTGCTGTAAATACTGGGTATTATTTATGTAGTTATGATAATAATGCAGATTTCATCGATACATCGCTTACTGATGCTGGTACAGTTGTTGTAAATCCAGATAAAATAAAATTTTCACAGGAAGAAAGAAGAATTGTACGCCATCGCATAAGAGGTTTTAAAAGATTTAAATTTGCCCGAGCTTTACTTGATCAAATTGTTACGAAATTACTCGGTAACTCGGCAGAGTCGTTAGACTCTAAAGAATTGATGGATTTAAAAATTTGCCTTTCTGGATTGCTTAAAAGAAGAGGCTATACTAGATTTGAACAAGATATAGATGAAACTGATATCAGTAATTTTTTTATTGAAGATTATTATAAGCTGATAATAGAACCGCTTTTAAACTGCAATGGAGGTTTGTGTATTCCTAATGATTTAGCATGGGCTTCCGATGCAACTATTATCGATCTCATTCAATCTCTTCTTGAATTTAGTTATGACAATTATAGTTTTATTAACAGTCAATTGGTACGACTCATAAATGTTTTAGATTCTTTGAATAAACCACAAGATATACTTGATGAATTTGGCGATTCTGTAGATAGTTCAATTATAGGCATCATTCAGTCCTTCGATGGAACTGAAAGAAAATCTCTTAAAAGATCAATGCAGGAAATTTTAAAGTTTGTTGAGAACTGGAATAATGAAAACCAACTTGGAAATAAACATCGAAAAAAATATTTTGAAGATATAAACCTTGAAATTGAAAGAGATTCTCGCTTGAGCAGATTTTTAAAAATTACAGGATTAAATGAACGACAGCTAGCAAATTTGATTGGAAATATTAGTAATCTGCAACTTCGTGGATTAAGAAGATATTTTTCATCAGAAAATAAACAACCTGTCACTGTCTTTGATCCTGAAAAATTGAAAAATGCTTTTATTTATAATTTGAATTATAACCATAAAGACAATAATAACAGAGACCATTGGAATGAAATTCAAAAGGCAAAACAATTATTCAAAACTAATTCTGTTATTGAAGTTCTTAAGGAACTTGATCCATGTGCAACTATTCCTTGTTATGAGGATATGAATAATAGGAATCCACCTAAAGATCAAACTCTGTTACTTAATCCAGACGTTTTGAACAAGGAATATTTAAATTGGAAAGTTTGGGTTGATAGAATTGTTGATGACTACAAGTGTAATGAACAGTTTCAAATTGATTATCACATTGAACATATTTATAAACTTACTGATAGAAAATCTCGTATTCCTGTTCAAGTAGGTGGCGTATATGTAAAGAAAGATGATGAAAATTATAAGTATTCATATTTGTTGCAAAGAATAATGGATCGTACGATTTCTGCAGATCCTTATAGAATTAAATCTCTTTGTAAAAATAGTCGTAGTCAAATTGCTATTCAGAATGCTGAATCTAAGGAAAGATGTGACAACGGTAGACTCCGTCGTTTATTGGGTGAAAATGAATTTGCTCAATTTATGATTTTTGCCGATAAATACTATAAGGAAGTTGATTCAGCAAGAGCAGGTTGCTGGCTTTTAACCGATTCTTCTCTTTTTGAATTATCCAATATTAATCCGCCTAAGAAAAATAGTATTAAACATATACTTATTGAAAATATTTTTGGACAACATGTTTCTGATGGAGAATTTAAATTTGAAAATTTTAAAGAACTTTGGACTGAAAAAGATGGAAGAAGTTCATTAAGATCTCTCTGTTCAAAGATTGAAGAGATACGAAAAAAGTATGGCAATTATTATAATGATGTTTATCATGAGGTGTCTAAGAAACGGCTTGTTGCAAATTCAAAATTTAAGGATGAATTTGCTGATGTCAATAAAAGCATAGAATATACTGAACAAGCAGTTAAAATTTTAGAAAAAAATATTAATCGACTAAATATTGATAACGAAAGTGTAATGTTAGTTAATAATCCTTATTCTTTATCGCAAATTTTTAATTTGATGGAAAAGGATCTTGCTGGTTTTAGTTCAAATGTTTTAGCTGTTCATTTGGAAAATGCTTGTCGTATGAAGAAATGTGGTGATAAATCATTATGTACAAGATTACCGGCTGATAGTATTAGACCTATTGATGGTATTGTTGCTCGCATAACAGATAGGGAGGCCTTTGAACTATCTGAGATTATAGTAGGTTACATTAAAAAATTAGACCAAAATATAAATCTAAAAAATGAACATTTGTCCTTGATTGTTGCATTAGAAAAAAATGAATTTTCTTACGAAGTTGAATTAAATAAGGACATTAAGAACAATAAAAATAAGAAGGAGAAATACGAAAAATTAGCTAAGAAACAGACTGCTTATTTTGATAACAAAGAGAACAGAATAAAAAAATCATCTCATGATATATGTCCATACACAGGATATGCTTTGACTAATGATGGGGAAATAGATCATATAATTCCTAGAGCAGAGACGAGATCAAGATGTTATGCTGTGTTCAATTCTGAAGCTAATTTGATATATTGTTCTAAAAAAGGTAACCAGGATAAAACTAATAAAACAAAGTTATTAAGTGATTTGAATCCTGATTATCTTTTTAAAGTATTCGGCACTAGAGATGTTAATGAAATTAGAGAAAAAATAGGTAAAGAAGTTAATCGAATTAAGAATGAATATGGTAGCAATATTGTTTTTCATGCACTATCAGAGAATGAGCAGATATGTTTACGACATGCCTTATTTCTTGAACATGATTCTGAAATTTTCAAAATGGTTTTAGCTTTGTTAAATACTAGACCTTCTAATATAGTTAATGGAACACAAGGGTATTTTGCAAAATGTTTAAATAGTAAAATTTCGCAAAATTTGTCTTTTAACAAATGGCTAAACGATAATGGTATAAAATTAGATATCTCGTTCGTTAAGACTCCGTTGGATGACAATAGAATAGTCCGAGATAAAGTGTTAGGTATTCCTAAGCAAAAAAATCAACCTATCTTTTCTCATTCTGTTGATGCCTTCTGTTCTTTTTTGTCAGCAGTTAAAAATTGCAGTCACCTAGTTGATTTTAATATGTCCGAGAAATTAGATAACAAATTAGCTAATCCGGAGTTATCAGAAAACAGAGACTTTATTAATTCATTACTTCCTGAATCTTTAAAAGCCAAAGCAATTGAAAGTAAAAATTGTTTAAACAAAGACGAAAGTTCTTATAAATTCACTAAGGATGGAATATATGCAATGAAGTTTATCAATATCATTGGTTGTGATGGTAAACTTTTTGCCGGTTTTGATACGAATGAAAGTAATAGTGTGTGTTTAGATAAGAGAAAACTAAAAAAAATAAATTTGCTTTCAGATTATTATGTAAACAATGATGGGATAAAAGGATTAAATCTTGATTTTAATGGAGTTTGGAAGATCGATAAAACAAGAGTTTTGACTGATTATTTTGATGGAAAGCTAAGTGATGAACAATGTAAAGTCTTACAAGAAATAGAGTATTCAACTCAGAAGAGGGATTTGACTGATATTTTATTTCCTAAAGATAATCCTATCCTCCTTAAAGAAATTAATTTTACTGAATCATTAAAAAATAAGAACAATAGTAGTATCAATCAAGACACAATTGATTTATCTGAATTTGTTGCTCATATTGATACATTAAAAATAAAACTTATCGGACAAGTAAACGCTAATTCGATAGATTTTTCAAAGTATACCTGTGAATTATCGTTCTTTACAGATTGTTCAAATGGGGAAAAAATTTATTTAGGTACTTCCGCAAGTAATATTGAAGCTTTAACATCTAAAACTGAAAATTTGTCTAAAATAATACCAATTGTTGAAAATATTATTGAAACAAAGCTTGAATTTGAAAAAGGTTCTATAAAAGAGTATAGGATTCCTAATAATAACTATAAAAAATATTTCGTATTTAGCTTCTTGAATGCGGATATTTCTGAAATACCTAGAAGTAAATTGTTCTGTTTTAAGATCTTTAATAATAAAAAACTTATGTTACCGTCTGGATTTGATTTGATTAATAAATTTCTAAAAAATCAGGCGTTTATAGGAAATTTATACCTCGAAAAATCGAACAATTTTAGTGATTCTGAGATTATACAGAATGCCATCAAAAAAATATTTAAGCCTAATGGGGATAAGAAAACGTCGCATCGCGCTTCGAGAAGGGTTTATTCCTTGCCTTGTATTGCGAATCCGTCTGGCGGTTTGATAATAAGAAGGATGAACTATGACCGCTCATATTTATATCAACAAGTAAGCAAAGGAACGGTATTGTACAAAGCTTTTTCCAAAGTAAATGAAAAAAAAGGAAGGAAGGCAGTTTTAGCAGACTTTGTAGCGAATAGTTCAAATATTATGTTGAGTGAGTTTGAAAATAAGGGTGCTGAAAAATTACAGTTTGTTGATTTTTCAAAGGTAGTAGAGTTAAAAATCAATAAATACAATTTTGAATATTTGGGTATAGAAAAGATATTAATGTCACTTGCTACAGAAAGTAGAACTAAGATGACAGTGACTATTGATAAAGAAAAATTCATGAGACTTTTGGTAGTATCAGATACTGAGTCATCTGTTTTTTCTGCCTATTCTATTCCTCATAGTCTTCTTATTAAATCTTTTAATGAATTATTAGATGATAATTCAATATGCAAAGAGGAACTCCTCATTTTGGGACAACCTCGAGATAATAAAATCACTTTGGTTGCTGTTAGTGATGATTGTGTTACGTTTACATACAATAATAACAAGCCTGATCAAAAGAGTTATGAGCTTTTTTCTGATAGCATAGAAGAATGAGATATTTAATTATTTCAAATTATGGAACACGTCTAGGTGTTTCAGGTGCGTTGCTTACAGTGCATGAAAATACTAACCTTATTCGTGAGATCCCTTTGTCGCGATTACGAACGGTTTGTATTACAAAAAATGGGGTTAGTTTATCTTCTTCTTTAATAAAGGAATGTGCTGCGAGAGGAATTAGAATTTTCTTTCTTGATTGGAGAGGTGTATCAATTGCTTGTGTTTCTGGTGATTATCAAAGAGCAACAGTAACAATTAGAAAAAATCAGTTTAAATTTATTGATTCTGATGCAGAAGTTAGAAATGTTGTTAAGGAAATTGTTATCACAAAAGTTCGGAATCAGCGGGCAACCCTTTTGTATTTTAATAAGGTAGTTGATCCAGCGATAGAAAAAAGGAAAATTATTGAGCATGCTGTAGAACTTATTGATAGTAATTTAATATTACTAAAAAATCAGAATTTGATGACTATAAATGACTGGAAGAATTATTTATTTGGGTGTGAAGGATTATGCGCAAAGCTTTATTGGAATTGCTTGAAAGATGCTTCGCTTTTTCCTTCAGATTTTCGAAATAGGGAAGGAAGGGGAAGTATTGATATAACAAATCAATGCTTAAATTATGGATATGCCATTTTATCGAGTTTTGTTTGGAGTAGTATTGATAATGCAGGATTAGAATTGTATGCCGGTCTGTACCATGTTGATCGCCCTGGTAAGCCGTCGCTTGTTTTGGATTTAATGGAAGAGTATAGAGCTTGGGTTGTTGATAGAATTGTAATTAAGTTAAGGCATAAGTTGGAAAAAATGGAGCAGATAGATGCAACAATAAAAAAGCAAATATCAAACGAAATTCTTAAAACGGTTTCTAATAAATATTCCTATTATAATAAAAAGATTAGGCTGGATAATATTATCCAGCGACAGGTATATAAATTAATGGCGGTTATCAATGGTAACGAAACTAATTATAAAGGTTATAAATTTAAGTGGTAGGATTTTATTGCCATGAATGGTTATGCTAAGTATGTTGTTTGTTACGATATTAGTGATAATCGTAACAGAGCAAAATTTTTCACTGAGTTAAAAAATTTGGGATTGATCGCAGTCCAATATTCTGTTTTTTTGGGTGAATTGAATTCGAGTGAACTAAAGTGGTTGACCAAATTGGCTTCACAGCATATTAAGAGTCCTGATAAATGTTTTTGGTTGCAAATACCTTTTGACGTTAATGATTTTTCAAAATTTCCAGGGTATCAAGAGTTTAAGTTCATTGAGCATGATGGGTATGATTGCATTTGATTCTGAAAGTTCTATTCCAGTGTCACTATTGAGACAGTTTTGTTTCTGTCCTAGAATTCCTTATTTTTCTCTGGTCAGAGGTATTTCTCCATCCAATCCTGGTTGGGTAGAAGACGGAATCATATTCCATGATAAAACAAAATATTTAATAAAACGTCGAAAATTTGAAAGGTACGGCATTATGGAGCCAAAATTTAAATTTTCTGTTTACCTTAAAAGTAGTAATTTGGGACTACACGGCATTTGTGATGCAATTATTTATGATGAAGAACGAATTATTCCGTGTGAATTTAAGTCAGGAAGCTTGAAAAATATTTCAATTGGAGCAAAAGTTCAATTATACGCTTATTGCATAATGGCAAGTGAAAAACACAAAATTCCCATTACTAAAGGAATCATTTTGTCTGAGAAATCAGATAATTTCTATGTATTAGAAATAAATAAGGAGAGAACTGAAAAGTTCAAATTACTATTAGACAAGTTCAAAAATAGTATCTTTACGGATCAAATACCACACAGTTCATCAAGTGAACGCCAATGTTCACAGTGTGAATATCTCAATTTCTGCTCAGACAGAATGTAGATCAAGATGTCTTTGAGAATCTCAAAGACAGTTGCTTGATTCAATCTTGAATTTAGTTGATTCCAGCTCGCTCTTTCGAACGATTTTGAAAACTTTGCATGTTATAATGATCGTATTTTAAGATAAAAAATCTCATAAATCAATATTTTTTTTACATATTTTTTATTGAGAAAAATAACTTAAAATTTTACTCCTATCACATTGATTTATAACTAAAAAATTTAGAGTATCAGTATTATAACATGCAGGTTTTCGACTGAAACACGGGGTTAAATCTCAATGGCGCAGAATTATATCAGTATCAGTATTATAACATGCAGGTTTTCGACTGAAACAGTATAATAGATACTTCGTTGTCTTTGCCATTTTGTATCAGTATTATAACATGCAGGTTTTCGACTGAAACTCTATAGCCTTTGGAACCTTGCCGACAATCAATTCAGTATCAGTATTATAACATGCAGGTTTTCGACTGAAACTAATAGTACCTTAGTATATAAATATATTTATATATGTATCAGTATTATAACATGCAGGTTTTCGACTGAAACCCTATCCTTTTCATACCCCCCTACCCTTATAGATGTATCAGTATTATAACATGCAGGTTTTCGACTGAAACTATTTTGTGAAAGTCAAAGTCGCGATCTTCCATCGTATCAGTATTATAACATGCAGGTTTTCGACTGAAACTGCGCATGATGCACAATCTAAACAGTAAGACCGGAGGTATCAGTATTATAACATGCAGGTTTTCGACTGAAACTGTATGGAAAAATTCAAAAGCTAAATTGTGAAGTATCAGTATTATAACATGCAGGTTTTCGACTGAAACTAACTTTTTGCTCTTCATAGACTGTTGTCTTAAAGGTATCAGTATTATAACATGCAGGTTTTCGACTGAAACTCAAAGCCCACAACTCTCCTTTAATGTCATTGAGTATCAGTATTATAACATGCAGGTTTTCGACTGAAACGTAGAAAAAACCTGTGAACAGTACGAATTTAGTTAAGTATCAGTATTATAACATGCAGGTTTTCGACTGAAACCATAAACGCTCAGATTGAGCAGAGTGATTTGTGTAGTATCAGTATTATAACATGCAGGTTTTCGACTGAAACTTTTTAAGAAATCCGCTATGTGGAATACCCCACTTGTGTATCAGTATTATAACATGCAGGTTTTCGACTGAAACGTCTTTATGGTCATGTTTATATACCCTTTTCAAAGTATCAGTATTATAACATGCAGGTTTTCGACTGAAACTTCGTCGGGATCAAGCTGTAGCGTGTGTCCTTTTAGTATCAGTATTATAACATGCAGGTTTTCGACTGAAACTCTGCTTATGATGCTGGATGAATTCCCTGCTTTGGTATCAGTATTATAACATGCAGGTTTTCGACTGAAACTCCGGTGCTCTGCCTTCGTCCTGGAAGTCATCGGTATCAGTATTATAACATGCAGGTTTTCGACTGAAACAGCAAACAGCCACGCAGAGCGTGGCAACATTTGCGTATCAGTATTATAACATGCAGGTTTTCGACTGAAACTCGAGAATTGCGGGTGCAAATAAAGCCATAAGTAGTATCAGTATTATAACATGCAGGTTTTCGACTGAAACAACCAGTCCTTAGCCCAGTCTAACCCCTTGTTGACAGTATCAGTATTATAACATGCAGGTTTTCGACTGAAACGCACTATATGTTGTATTGTTATCCTGAGTCTGAAGTATCAGTATTATAACATGCAGGTTTTCGACTGAAACAACTCAAAGGCGGAGTCCTGTGCCAGCTTTTCATCCGTATCAGTATTATAACATGCAGGTTTTCGACTGAAACTAATCAAAAAATTTGAGGGTTTACGACTGAAAGCATGTATCAGTATTATAACATGCAGGTTTTCGACTGAAACCAACTATAGCCGCCGTTTCTCTTTCCGCTTTCATGGTATCAGTATTATAACATGCAGGTTTTCGACTGAAACATGATAGCCACGGCTCTGACGTATTCCAAGCGACGTATCAGTATTATAACATGCTGGTTTTCGACTGAAACACATCAACAATGTTTGATAAATCCTCTTTTACAAGGTATCAGTATTATAACATGCAGGTTTTCGACTGAAACTGATGTAAGACGGTTCTGCTTTATGCACAACTTGTGGTATCAGTATTATAACATGCAGGTTTTCGACTGAAACACTGATTTATTGCGCTGACCGGATTGCCCTTACCATGTATCAGTATTATAACATGCAGGTTTTCGACTGAAACCATCAACTAGACATTGATGAAGTTCTAGCAGAACGTATCAGTATTATAACATGCAGGTTTTCGACTGAAACATATGTAATTTCTTAATAACTTTATCTTGTCAAAAGTATCAGTATTATAACATGCAGGTTTTCGACTGAAACACCCCATAAAGGGGTGTGGTTTTCATTAAATTACAGTATCAGTATTATAACATGCAGGTCTTCGACTGAAACCCGAATCCCTACAGACAGGAAAACCTGAAGGACTGAGTATCAGTATTATAACATGCAGGTCTTCGACTGAAACTCAAAAGCATTTAGTTCAAGTACATACAATAAAAAGTATCAATATTATAACATGCAGGTCTTCGACTGAAACTTATAGTTCTTCTGTGCGTTGTGTGTTGGGGTTGTATCAGTATTATAACATGCAAGGCTTTGACTGAAACCGCACGTGAAGGTGTTTCCCTTTGTGTTACATTAAGCTTTGTTGTAAATATAATCGATAATTAAGTCGAACCAAAAATATTATGTTTTTTTAGTACAAAGCGTTCCCTCCCAAATCAATTATACTACCATACGATTATTAAATTCATTCTTGCACATTAATCTTTTCTAATTCTTCACATCCTTCCTGATGTCCCAACTTGCAAGCTTTCTCGAAATATTTTTTTGCAAAGTCAGCAGATGCAGAATTATCCGTTTGCAATAGATAAAAACCACCTAGCAAATAGCATCCGAAGCTGTTATTCAAAGTATCGCATGATTTTTCGTAATTCATCTTTGCCTTGCCAAGATCTTTCGGTGTTCCAAGACCCTTCCAGTACATATACCCAAGATTACCGCAAGCCTGACCGTAATCCAGACTGCAGGCCTTATCATAGTAGAACCCCGCCTGGGTATAATCCTGCTTAACTCCGCTGCCGTTCAGGAAGGAGTTACCGAGATTGCTGCAACCGTCCCCCGAATTTAGATTGCAGGCCTTTAGAAACAATTCATTTGCAAATTTATGATCCTGCTCGACCCCGAGACCTTCAAAGTATAGGAATCCCAGATTGCTGCATGATAACCCGTTTTTAAGATCGCAGGATTTTTCAAAAAATTTTTTTGCCTGGTTGTAATCCTGCTTTACTCCCTGTCCCTGCAGGTAGAGAACAGCTGTATACATGCATCCGTCTGAAGAGTCGAGCTCGCATCCTTTTTGATAATAGTTTATAGCCTGCTGCAGATCCTGTTTGACTCCAACACTCTCTGAGTAGATTGAACCGAGATCTGCACATGCCTTGCCTGAATTCAGCTCGCACGCTTTGGTTATATAATTGCGTGCCTGTTCATAATTCTGCGCAACTCCATGACCATTAATGTAGATATATCCGAGATTCAGACATCCGTCAGCGTTATCGGCTGTACAGGCCTTTTCAAAATTAATTTTTGCCTGTTCAAAATTTCGTGGCTCTTCGTAATAATAGGAAAAACCAAGGTTGTAACAACCTCTGCTGGAATTCAGATCACAGGCTTTCTGATATAGCTCATTGGCACGACTGATATTTTTTTCGATCCCGAATCCGTTGAAATACATGTACCCAAGATTGCTACAACTTTCGCCGTATTTTAAACTGCAGGCTTTTTCGTAGAGACTTTTGGCTTTATCAAAATTCTGCAGTACGATCAGATATACATTACCCAGTTTGTGACAGCCATCGGCACTAGACAGTTCGCAGGCTTTGTCAAATAAAGTTTTTGCCTGCTGTTCGTCCTGCTGTACCCCGAGACCGTCAACGTAGAAAGAGCCAAGTTCCGAACAGCCGTCTGCCGAATTTAATTTGCAGGCTTTTGTTAAGTATGTGGCTGCCTCCTGATAATCCTGGGATGTTTCGCCGAACTCGGCTAATATTTTCCCTAAGGCATAGCAACTGTATCCGCCTCCATCATCACAGGACTGGGAACATATTTCCTCTGCATTTTTAAAATCTTGTTTTTCCATTAATTGTTTACAATCATCAGCTATAACTGAACTGCAGAACCCAAACTGGAACAGTAGATAAGAGCCTACTGCTGTGGTTATTTTTGAAAGTTTCATCTTTAACTCTATATTTTTTGCTAGATAGTCAATTAACTTTATTTTAGCTGATTTGTAGGATTTCTACTTAATAATTCGCTGATTAAGCCACATTTTTATGCATTGAAAAATCTCCACTGAACTGTATCCATTCAGTATATCCGACTGTATAATGAACATATCAGATTGATGAGACGGTTGGATTTTGAATAATGAACAGAAAATCAAACTGATCCGCTTGCCCAGGTGCTCGCGCAGTTGTAGGTTTCCTGACAGCAGGTTCTGTAATTGCATTTCTCTTCTGATTTAAGATGAACAGTTTCAGCGAACTGTTCAGTGGTGTGCGTTTACTGCCATAAGTGTAGTGTTAAAGTATTTATGTTATAGGGGAGAACGTTCTATGTACGGAATTCTCATTGAACTGTGCAAAGATGAATTGTTGCGGGAATTTGGAGATTCCTATCAGGTTGCATATGATGAACTCAGATCCGAGTTGCAACAGTTTGAGTTTGAACCTATGGCTGACAACTTGTATATCAATACTCAAGAAAGAGGTTCTCTTGCTACTGTCTATCAAGCTGTGAACCGGTTAACTTCTATTGAATGGTTAAAAAAATGTGTCAGGTTTGTCAAAGTCTGCAGGATTGATGAACTATCTGATTTTTCTGAGATAGTAAAGGGTAGGTAAGGCATTTTTCGAAGTCTCTATGTCACGGCTTCACAATGGATAGTCGGAACCGTGACATGTTTTGGATCAACCTTCTCACTACAGAACAAAATTCCGGTTCAACAAATTTTTTTCTTATACAATTCAAAAAAATTTCTTGCTCAGATGTAACCGTGATGCGACGAAACAGCAGTTTTCAGAGTAAGCTATTTCGATTTCAGTCCGGTGAAAATCGCATCAAGAAATCCGATGGTTTTACCATCTCCTCCCCTGGATGAATCATATAGAGAGTTGCTGTAGCTGGTGGTTTTAAGACTGCTGCAGCCGGTGAGCATCTGCTTTTTCGTTTTTACATTTGTAATGGTAAAGTTCGGAATAGATGTAAGAGCAGAGCAGTTGTAAAACATATAATCCATATTTTCAACCGTATCGGTGGAAAATTTCGGAACTGAGGTCATGGACGAGCAGTCCTTGAACATGGATGCCATGTTGACAGCTTTGGCGGTATTCAGCAGAGGTACAGCGGTGATCGAACTGCATCCGCAGAAAGCATAGGAAAAATCAGTAATTTCACCGTAATTCAGAGCTGGAATTTTTTCCAGCAGACTGCAGCCGTAGAAAAGATTACGCAGAGTGGTTACTGACTGATCAATGGTCACGCTGTAACTGATCGAGGTCAGCCGGTCGCGCACCATATAAAATGGATTATCCTCAGTGTTGGTAAAGAAATCCGTTTTAAAGGTCATAGACTTCAGTCGATCTTCTGCTATACGGTCAAGAAGATCCGCGGTAATGTCATTTGCAGAAGTCAGAACCGGATTTTCTGCTTCATACTCCTTCTGTTTCTGCTCTTCCAAATAGCGCTGATAGGCGCTGTTGGCGTGCAGATTGGAAGAAGAGATCACTTCAAGTTCCAGAAGAGCAAGTGCAGTCGGCAGTTCGAGCTCCCTGAGATTAAGATGGAACAGTAGTTCTTTGATTTCTGTTTTAATATTCGGGATCCTGCTGAAGTTGATCAGCGGCAGACCTTTGAGATTGATACAGTTAAAGAACAGATAGTTGGCACAGGTGATATTTTTTACATCAATCTTGTGGGCAATCGAGGCAAGGTTCAGACAGCCGAAGAACAGACCGCTGATATCAGTAACATTTTCTTTAAGTTCAATCTTAAAATCTATTTTTTTAAGCTCGGCAGAGAATAGAATATTGGTGTGGGTCTCCTGATTAATGAAAGAACCGTTGAATCCGATAACAAGTTTTTTTACTGCATTGGCATTTATCAGTCTGAGATTTTCCTCTGTAAGATCATTCCGTGAATCAAGTACGATTTCATCAACCGGAGTCAGAGCGGCGGCTGAAGCCGTGCTTTGTTTTTCTTTTTTGGCAGCACTGCTGTCAGATGTTTTCCTGGCGGGATCAGTGATAAAGAATTTCGGACGTTTGATATATTTGATCTGTACCGCAGGAGCAGGTTTTGCGGAATATTTCCCGAAGAAATCATCTTTATTTTTTTCTGATCCGGAAACTGTCTGAGGTTTGGTATTCAAATCTGCCTCAGAAGACGCGGTCGCTGCATTCTTTTGATCTTTTTCAGATACGGTGCTCTCTCCGTCGCTTCCGTCAGATGAGGAAACTCCGGTGAGCATTCTCAGATCTGCCCCGCAGCGCGGACAGAAATTGAATTGTTCTTTGATTTCGAAACCGCATTTATAACAAAACATTTCGGATCCTCATTAATTTTTTTTACTTTGCGTATTATCAGCCGGTTTTATTCAATCGCCTTGAGCCACAGGTGGAGTATCATGTTGTTGGAAACATTGAGAAACTCCTCGCGCTGGGTCTGATAGTCGGTATAAGAGCGGTTGATCAGATCGTAGAAGTAACGGCTGGTTTCCTCATAGTTCATGAAGGTATGGCCGTGAAATTTAAAATATTTCCGTGTGGCAAAGCTGTAGGCCAGGGTGTATTTAAAGGCCTTGATACTGAGCATATTATCCCCTGCGGTCTGCAGCTGCTGTTCAAGACTTCTGATAATCTGCAGAACCTCATGTTCCTCCGGTGCCACCAGAGTAACATATTTCGAGAGAATTTTCCTGCTTACCATTTCGGTTACCGCATCGCCCATGGAATCCTCCCCGGTGAAAAGATTTTCAAGATAGGAGTCTCCCAGATCGGACAGATTTATGAAGGTATATTCCCTCCATGCAAGATCTGTAAGGTTCGGATCAAACCGGTAGAGAAAATTGAAGTATACCAGGTTCTGATCTCTGTTCTGGCGGTATTCCTCCTCGGCATCACTGCAGACGATGGCAAGATCGGAAAGTCCGTTGCTGCGGCAGAATTCAGTCAGCAGACCGCGGAAAAGGTGTTTGATCCCGGTATTCCAGTTGCGGGCCAGAGCGGAGGCAAGGCTGAGACTGTCACGGTAGTTTTCATTGTTGAAACGGTAGGGCATAGGGAAGTAGGTTGAACCCTCGAAAAGTTCGACCGGTTTCCCTGAACTGTCTGCGGCATAGCCCGGTACCACAGCTGGTTTACCCTCCAGCCAGCTGCACACCTCGCGGTAGGTCCAGCGGCGGTTCGGATTGGACAGATCGTGACGGTTGGTAATATCCTTGTAGGTAAGTCCCTTGATCAGATCTACCAGTTCCTGCGGCATATCTGAAGGGAACGGCAGATGCTGCAGCAGCTGGAAGCTGGAATTCTCTGCCTCGTCATCGCTCTGATAGGGGGTATGCCCTGTAAACAGTACATAAAGTACAATACCGAAGGAGTAGTAGTCGCTTTCGCGGATGAAATTTCCGCCCACCAGGGTCTCAAGCGCGGAGTACTGTGGGGTAAGACCGAGTTTGGTTTTGGAAACGGTGGCGTTGGAATCAAGTACCGAGCTGATGCCGAAATCAATGATGGCAAGATCCCCGTCATCCTTGATCATAATGTTTGCGGGCTTGATGTCCTTGTGAATGATCCCCTGATCGTGCAGGGCCTTAAGTCCTTCGTTGAGCTGGCGGATAATTTTTTTCAGTTCAATCATGTCCCTGACGGTTTTCCCGTCAAGGGAGCCTCTGCGGTAGTAGGGCAGAACCAGCACCTGTCGTCCGCGGAAGGTTCCGGCGGCTACAATCCTTGATACATATGGACTGTCAAGGTTTTTGAGAATTTCGGTCTTGCGGTCGGAGAAGGTTTCGCTGCGCCGGTAGATTTTGGCGATATATTCATTCTGATCTGCAGGATCGGAACTTTTGGCAACGAACAGATCCGCCTCTCCGGATTCTGCAGGAGTGACCAGGCGGTGCAGAATGCGGAAGCTGTCATCCAGGATCAGTCTGCCGCTCAGATCTTCAAGCTGATCTTTAAGTTCAGTGTTGATCGAGGTGGAATTCTGACCAGCCGGGATCTGCGGCGGTTCATTAATACTGCCGGTCATGGTTTCACTGCTGCCGGAGCTGCGTCCTTTGCTGCGGATCTGTTGCGGCAAATCTCTGTTGATCTGCGTTTTCTGTGTCATTGGGTAACCCTTCATGAACCTCATATTCAGATATTTCTGTCCATTTTAAACTCTGAGAAAAAATTTAAATATGAAATAGATCTGCTTTTTTTGAATAGATTGTCCTTATAATTAGGTTCTAAGGGTCAGAAAAAATTATTCTTTATTTGATAATTTTATCTAAATGTCATGCTATGACATGGTTGTGATAATAAACAGTGATCCGGATTTTTTTCTGTAATTTCGTTTATGGGGATCTTTAATGAGTGGAGCGATATCTTCTGTTGTGGTAATCCTTGCGGCCAAGGCTGTAGTTGCCGGTGTTGGTTTAACCGCTGCTGCGCTGGCTGATTCACTGAAACGGCCGAACGTTGCTGGTAACGACCAGCTGAGCCGTACGGTACAGCACAACCGCGACAGTATTGATGCCGGGATGCTGCGTTTCTCCCGGGAACTGGCTGAGTTTGAACGCAGTGTCAGAAGGAGCGGCGGCAGTCAGACTGATATTTCCCGTTTCCGTGACAGCATGAAGAGTCTGGAGCGCTACCGCGATTCACTTGCGACCATGAGAACAGACTCCATCAGTCCGCAGGAGGCGCATGCCCTGTTTGATGACTACCGTGACAGGATGCATGAACTTGGCGAGTCCATCAGCGAGATCCAGCAGGAGAACCTGAAGATCCGCCAGGAGCGGGAGAAACTGCTGGGGCAGGTTCATGCAGCAGAGGAGCAGATAAAGTCCGGCCTTGCGGTGCTGAAGGCCGATCAGAATTTTATCAGTGAACTGTGCACCGCCTATGATATTGAGCAGCCCCTGACCACTGATTACAGTGATCTTGCCGCCAGACTTAATGAACTTTCCGGCGGTGTCGGGGATGATAAAATCCCTATATTGAAGGACAGACTTGAAAAACTCGCAAAACTTTCTGCAGAAGCCGACGAACGCAGGGAACGGTTTGAAGACTGTAAAAACCGCATCCTTGAACAGGTTTCCTCCCTTCAGAGCAGCTCGGTGCTCGATCGAGCCCGGGTGCTGGAGCAGAAGCGCGAACTAGAAGTACGCAGTGAACAGCTGAGAATTGAGAACGAGAAGCTTCTTGAAAAACAGCAGGCGGAGGCGCTGCTGCGGGAACAGATCGATCTTTCACTGCGCGTCTTTGCCGAATGCCGGCTATATGCCTGCAGTGACGAGACCCTGGCCGGGATCGATGTAATGACCGAGGATGTGAGAAAAATTGATTCAGCAGAATATGCCCGCAACTACTATCAGACTGTGGCACTTCCGTTTCTGAAAAAGTGCCGGCAGGAGAAACAGCTCAGTGATCAGATTGCGGATGATTTCAATCTGCTGGAACCGCAGTACCGGGTTCTGTGTGAAACCTGCGGCGATGAATTTCAGGAGTTTGCCCGCACCGCCGACGGTCTGGCTCAGCTTAAAGAGGAGATCAAGAAGCTTGAAATCAGGTTTGAAAATGTTCTTGCGGTTGATTATGTCAACCGGATTATCGATGACACCATGCGGGAGCTCGGTTACGAGACCATCGGTGACAGATCCCACACCAACCGCGGCGGACAGCTGGTAAGCCAGAAACTGGTTAAATTCTCCGATACCTCCTCGCTGCATTTTACGGTCACTGAGAACGGCCAGATGTCGATGGAGGTGGTGGGTACAGACAGTACCGACCGCAGACCGACGGAGGAGGAGAGGGATTCCCTTACCTTGGAAATGAAGAAACTCTGCGGCAGATTCCCGAAGATTAAAGAGGTGCTTGCCCGACGCGGCCTAGATATTGATCAGACCGCAATTCTGCCGGCCGACCGCCAGTTTGCCAAGATTATCAACACCTCATCCTTTAATATGCGTGAGCAGAAAGAGGCACGGCAGGGGATGGTGCAGACCGAGCAGCAGAAATATCTGCAGGCTGATGACGGGCAGTCATAAGGTTTCAGGCGGGGCGGCGGTTGCAACTGTTATTCTTCAAATAGTTGAACTGTGCCGCAAAAAATATCAATAATGATGCTTGAGTCGCAAAATTATTTATTTTATTTGCAATATTTTGGACATCACCGGAGCAAACTGCAATAATTGATCCGCCGGTGAGGTTTGAATGTCCCGGTTCAATGTATTTGTAAAAGGAAAGCTAAAAATGAAAAAAAATATTATTTCTTTACTGGTAATGGCTGCAACTCTTGGTTTATCTTCTGTAGCCAGTGCCGGAATTGAAACAGGTAAACTTGTAATCTGGGTTAACGGTGATAAGGGTTATGACGGCCTTGCTAAAGTTGGTCAGAAATTCACTCAGGAACAGGGTGTTCCAGTAGAAGTAGCTCATCCTGACGGAGTAGAGAACAAATTCCAGCAGGCTGCATCAACCGGTAACGGTCCAGATATTTTCCTTTGGGCTCATGACCGTTTCGGTGAATGGCAGAAAGCTGGTCTTCTGTCAGAACTTTCTCCATCAAAAGATTTCAAAGACAAATTCCAGAAATTCGCATGGGATGCAGTATCAATCGACGGTAAGATCTACGGTTACCCAATCGCAATCGAAGCTATCGGTCTGATTTGTAACAATGATCTGGTTAAGAAGATCCCAGGCAACTATGAAGATTTCGAAGCTCTGGACAAAGAACTTGAAAAGAAAGGTAAAAAGGCAATCATGTGGGATTACACCACACCTTACTTCTCATATCCTGTAATTGCTGCAAACGGCGGTTATGCATTCAAGAAGACCGGCGCAGGCAACTATGATATCGGTGATACCGGTGTTAACAATGCTGGTGCAAAGACCGGTGTTAACTTCCTGGTTGATATCGTTAAGAAAGGCGTATTACCTAAAGGAACCGACTACGGTGTAATGGATTCTTCATTCGCTAAAGGTGATGTTGCATGTATCGTTACCGGTCCATGGGCATGGTCTAACTACGATGGAAAGATTAACTACAGTGTTAACCCTCTGCCAAAACTGGCAGGCAAACCAGCCAAGGCATTCGTAGGTGTGCTCGCTGCAACCATCAATGCTCAGTCTCCTAACAAGGAACTGGCTGTTGACTTCCTGGAAAACTATCTGTTAACAGATGCTGGTCTGAAAGCAGTTAACGATGATAAGGCTCTCGGTGCAGTTGCTCTGAAGTCATTCCAGAAGGCTCTTGAAAAGGATCCACGCATCAAGGCAACCATGGCTAACGCTATCAACGGTGAACCAATGCCTAACGTTCCTGAAATGAACCGTTTCTGGTCTGCATTCCAGCAGGCTCTGAAGAACTCAACATCCGGCCGTCAGCCTGTTGATGAAGCTCTGAAGGTTGCTGCAGATCGTATCGCAGTTAAATAATAAAAGTTCTTATACAGATTATTAAATACCCTTATGAGATCGGAGTAAAATCCGATCTCTTTTTTATTCCTACCGATCTGTTCCGGTAATTTCCTGATCCTTGCTGTTTCTGTGAAAAAGATCATATCAATAGACTGATCTTGTCAGATCTCCCGGTGATTTATTTTATAATAGAACCAGTTGTTTTATTTGAGCACATCATCTTTTGTACGGGTGCCGTTTACAGATGTTTGTAAAAATTTGTCCTGAATGCGGGTACAGAAATCACCCTGCTTCGGTTGAATGTGAACAGTGTTCCGCATCGCTGCTGGATCAGCCGGTGGAGCAGAGTCCGGAGGAAGAACAGTCCGGAACCGCCGCAGCGGAACTTTCGCATCAAGCCAAATCAGAGAAGGACATCAGTCATGCATCGCAGCAACCGTCAGAACTCTCCGCTCCGTCGGAAAACCAGAAGATCTACATCCGCAGATGTCCCTGCGGTTTTGAAAATCCTGCATCTAATGTCTATTGCGAGAAATGCCATGAAGATCTGTCCTATATATTCCCGACGGAAAAAACTGCAGCAGCAGCGCAGCCGGAGAACCTCACTCCGGACAGCTACCCTCCCGGTTCACAGCAGCTCCGGGTCGAATCAGACCGTATCAGTTCAGGAACTGCACCGGACGCGGCAGTTACCAGAATAAGACCTGATCCGGGACAAAGGATGGTTTCGGTCCGTCTTAAATCAGCGGACGGCCGGTTCAGTGAACTTTTAAGTCAGAAGGTTACCGTGCTCGGCCGGGAGGCTCAGATGAGTGGATATCTCTCCGGCTGCCGCTATGTCAGCCGCCGCCATGCCAGCGTCGTCATCACTGATGACCATGTGATTATCAGAGACAGTTCAAGTACCAACGGAACCTTTGTCAATGCCGAGCGTGTTGATGAAGAGCGGGGTACCGTGCTTAATGACGGAGATCTGATCAGTCTCGGAGGTATTGAGTACCGCGGTACCAGGGATCCGTCCGTTGGTTTTATCAAAGTTGAAATCAGTTAATCCGCGTTCTGTACGCGGCTGATGGTTCAGGAGTTTTTTATTTATGGCAGATTTGAATACCATTCCGAAGTGGCACCGGGAACTGGAGATTTTCTCCCGGATCAAGCCAATTGTTATTCTTGAAGGTAATGTTCTTGATCGTTATGTTTATCCGGTTGATTCGGCATGCGGTGTTCCGAAGGGAACTATCATGTCTGGACTTTCCGCCTATCTTAATACCTTCCTTACCGACTGCGGAACTGATATTGTGGTTGAATATGATTCCATCCGCGGGTTCAGAAATATCGGCAGACCGTCAGGGGAGGATACCCCGCTTTCCCGTTTTGCCGGAATTTCCGGAGCGAACATCCAGAACGGAGTGATTGATGCTCCTTTTGCCGCACCGCGTAACGGCATTGAGGGAACCGCGCCGGCGATCATTGCCAGGGCACTCGAGCAGCACGAAAGTTCCGTCTGCGTGATTATGAATTTTGCCTCCCGCTATATTACCGGACCGCAGCACAATCCGATTGAGGATGTTAATGCATTTACCCTGCTGCAGCAGGCAGGACTTTCCAGCACCAATTACCGTAAAAGAATTACCGGACCTGACGGAAAGATTTCCCAGGAAAACCGCGACAGTCTCAATTCTGTATTTATTATAGTTAACAAACTTAACGATCTTCCTTCCTGGTTCTTCCTTGACAATCCTGCAGTCAAAGTTATTAATATCAGCACACCGCGCCGTGAGGAGCGTGAGACCTTTATCAAGGGTGGCAACAATTTCTCCTCCTTCTTTGACCGTCAGATCTACAATGAGGAAATCGGTTTCTACCAGCAGCCGGAAAATCAGCACCTGCTTGAAGAACTGCAGAATAAATTTATCGGAGCCACCGATCAGTTCTCCTTTACCGATATTAATTCGCTGCGTCTGCTGTGCAAAAATGAGAAACTGCATCTGAAGGAGCTGCCATCAGTGGTGGATCTGTTCAAATTCGGGCTTAAGGACAATCCGTGGAATGCCATCGATCGCACCCAGGTTGCCAATGCCTTTGAAATTCTGCAGCGCCGGGTCAAGGGGCAGGATCTTGCACTGAAGAAGACCGTGGATGTAATCAAACGTGCAGTAACCGGCATGGCTAGTCTCCAGCATTCATCCAATTCCCATCCCAAGGGTGTACTGTTTTTTGCCGGACCTACCGGTACCGGTAAGACCGAACTTGCAAAGTCCATGGCGGAACTGATTTTCGGTGATGAAAAGAATTTCATCAGATTCGATATGAGTGAATTCAGTCAGTCCCATTCCGACCAGCGTCTGCTCGGTGCACCTCCGGGATATGTGGGATACGAGGCCGGCGGTCAGCTGACCAATGCGGTTCGCAACAATCCATTCTCCATCATTCTGTTCGATGAAATAGAGAAGGCTCATCCGCTGATCCTGGATAAATTCCTGCAGATCCTTGAAGACGGCCGCATGACCGACGGTCAGGGCAAGACGGTTTATTTCTCCGAGGCGGTGATTATTTTTACCAGCAACCTGGGTATTTCACAGGAGATCCAGGATCCTGCAACCGGTATGGTTCAGAGAAAACAGGTGGTTACCCCGGAACTTGACTATGAAGAGGTTCAGCAGAAGGTTATGGAGGGTATCGAACGCTACTTCAAGGAAAAAATTTCCCGCCCGGAAATCCTTAACCGTATCGGTGAGAATATCGTGATTTTTGATTTTATCAGACCTCAGGTTGCTGAACTGATCCTGAATTCCCAGATTAAAAAGATCATCAGCCGTGTCAGCGAGGAAAAGAAAATCAGGATCGAAATTTCCGACAAGGCCCGTGAACATCTGCTTGAGGCGGCGAAGGGAAATCTTGAAAACGGCGGACGAGGGATCGGAAATGTGGTGGAGAGTCATCTGATCAATCCGCTCTCCCGTGCACTGTTCGATCTGAATGTCGCTGAAAACGGCACTCTTAAAGTGGTGGACATCAGGGACAACGGTTCAATCTATGAACTGGAGTGTGAAGTTCTGTAATTAAAGCTTGTCATAAATTCAGATCCTGCAGACTCTCTGACGGAGTACTGCAGATAATTCCGGCTTAAACCTGCTGCGCAGTACGGCCGGATTTTTTTCTTCCGATTTTATTTTTTAATTATTGGTAGCTGCCGGTTAAGCTCCCGGTTTATCACCTCCGCAACCGTGATGTCAGCGGACCGGTCAGCCTCTGATGCAGAATTGAAAAGAATTTTTTCCCGGGAAATTATCTGCAGATCTGCCGCCAGTGCGGAATCGTAGATTATCTGCACATTGTGCGCCAGCTGTCCCACCACGGTGTCGTAGTGCTCTCTCGGAACATATCTTGAAGGAAATCCACCATCCTCCATTTTCTTTGCCCTGGTAATGGTACTCTGCCAGCTGAGTTCCGCCGGACAGGTACAGATGATCACGTGCGCGGTATAACCGCTGGAGGTGAAGGTTTGAAGCTCGCGCAGCGGGATCTCGCTGGTTCTGAAGGTTCCCTCGATGGCGATATTGTATTTTTCGGCAACAGCACGGTCGCGGATCATTCCCACCATAATTCCGGCAAATTCGCCGGTATATCTGGATGACTCTTTTCCGTACTTCTGGTTGTAATATCCGTAAAGAGAGCAGAATTTTCTGAAATCATCCCCGACCACATTCAGCAGATTGCCGTTTTCCAGCTGCTGCGCTCTGACGATGGCTCGGGATTTTCCCGCACCCGGCTGTCCGCCGGAAAGGTAAAGTGAGGGTCTGTCCACCGGCCGGCAGTTTGCTGAAACAAAGGCCCATACCGTTTCGAATTTTTCCTGTGCATCCTTTCTGACATCATACTGTTCCGGACTGTGCTGAAGCTGCTCCTGATTGTTGCGGTATTTTTTTCTCAGCTCTGTGAGCTGATTGAATTCTTCAGTAATATCCAGCTCGCTGCAGTCGGTGGCATAGAACCTGTCACGGATCTGTGCCAGCATGGCAGGCTCCGCAGGGGAGTATTTTCCGGAACCTCCGGTCAGCACCATTCCGGCGGTGTCGGCAATGTATTCAAGCAGTACGTCTTTTTCTTCTATGGTACACATATCGATCTTTCCTTGTAATATTGGTAAAGCAAATCCATAAAATTTAATTTGATAAGTTATTATCTGACATATTACATGGAATATAAAAGAAAAACAACAGATCATTGTTTCTTCGCAGTTCCTGCCGGAAGAAGTCGACGATCACATTGAAAAAATTTTTTAATAGTAAAAATTAATTTTTTTTATTGAGAAAAAATTTTTTTTTATTTTTAACCGGCATAAAAATAAAAAAATTTCTTTAAATTTATTTTTTTAAGAATACAATTGAAGATAGAACCATTGTAATGAAAATTGATAGTTCCGTTTATTTGGAGTTTCTCGTGGATAATGGAAATTTTAAATTAGCTTTAAGCAAACAAAAAGCACCGCTCGGTGCCAGATTATATGAAGGCGGATGCAACTTTAAAGTTTTTTCGCCTGCAGCAAAAGAAGTTTATTTGTGCCTTTTCAATGAGTATGAAGAGGAGATTCAGCGCATTCAGCTGAAGGAAAGAGTAGGTCCGTACTGGTGCGGATTTGTAGAAGGGGTTCAGAAGGGACAGTACTACGGCTACAGGGTGGTGGGTCAGAATGATCCGATGTCCGGTAATGTTTTTGACATTTCAAAGCTGTTAATCGATCCATATGCCAGACTGCTGAACCGTCCGCAGGAGTGGAATTACGAGATCTACAAGGGCGACAGCCAGAAGATGATCAGTAAGTGCGTGGTTACGGATGACAGCTTCGACTGGGAGGGGGTTGAAAAACCTCATCTGTCTGACAGCGATTATATTATTTATGAAACCCACGTGCGCGGTTATACCATGCTTAATCCGGATGTTCCGGCTCATCTGCGCGGTACCTATCTCGGTATGTGCGAACCTGCCGTGATTAAACATCTCAAGGATATCGGTATTACCGCAGTGCAGTTCATGCCGGTTCATGCCCACATGGATGAATCCCGTCTGGTGGATTTGAAACTCTGCAACTACTGGGGTTACAACTCAATCAGTTTCTTTGCCCCTGAGCCTCGTTATGCCTCAGATCCTCTCAACGCCATTAATGAATTCAAAACCATGGTGAAGACCCTTCACCGTAACGGAATTGCGGTAATCCTAGATGTGGTGTACAACCATACCGCTGAAGGCGGTTTCGGCGGACCTTCCATCAGTTTCAGAGGTTTTGAAAATAAAAATTTCTATCAGTACGAAAAAGATCAGCACGGCAATAAAATCTACAATCACTACTGCAATCATACCGGCTGCGGTAACAGTGTGAATGTGGATGATCCTAATGTGCTCAAACTGGTGATCGACTCCCTGCGCTACTGGTACAAGGAAATGCAGGTTGACGGTTTCAGATTCGATCTTGCAACCACTCTTGCCCGTGAAGAAGCGGCCAACGGCTATAATGTATTTTCAGCCTTCTTCAAGACTATTCATCAGGATGAGATCCTTGAAGATGCGCTGCTGATTGCCGAACCTTGGGATGTCGGTGGATTCGGCTACCGGGTCGGTCAGTTCCCGAGAGACTGGAAGGAACTTAACGATCGCTACCGTGACACCATCAGATCTTTCTGGCGCGGAGATGAGGGAAAAATGGCGGATTTTGCAACCCGTCTGCTCGGATCAAGAGATTTGTATCCGAAAACATTGCGTTCAATTCATAGCTCGGTGAACTTCATTACCTATCATGACGGATTCACCCTGCATGATCTGGTGAGCTACAACTACCGCCACAATGAGGCCAATGCAGAAAACAATTCCGACGGTCATTCCAACAACCTTTCCTACAATTACGGAGAGGAGGGTCCGACCGCCAATGTGAAAATTAATTTCATCCGTGAACAGCAGAAGAGAAACATGCTTGCAACCCTGATGCTGTCTCAAGGTATTCCGCATTTTGTGGCCGGCGATGAAATGGGAAGAACCCAGCTCGGTAACAACAATGCCTACTGTCAGGACAACCGCATCAGCTGGGTTAACTGGGAACTGTCCGATGAAGATCGTGATCTTGCAAAATTCACCGGTCTTCTGAACCGTATCAGACTGGAGTCTACAGTATTCAGAGAGCTCAAACTTCATGATGACCGCTACTTCGGAACTCTTCCGGTTGAACATGAGGTTGCCTGGTACCATGCCGACGGTCATGAGCTTACCGAATCTGACTGGAACAATCCTAATTCCAAACTGTTCACCCTGGATATCGGTGATTTAAACGGTACCGGTGAACGCTGGCTTGTTCTGTTCAATGCCTCCTCCTATGATATCGGCTACCATCTGCCGCGTCCTGGTAAAGGCATGAAATGGAATGCCAGACTTGATACCTCCGAGCCTGACGGTGTTCCGTTTGAACTGACCTCCCAGTCTAAAGATCTGCTCGGTCTGACCAAGGCGCATTCCGTAAAGATCATCAATCAGATTGTAGATCCTAACCCGGCCAAGAAACCTTCATATGTTCACCGTCAGGGTACCAGGATCAGAATGGGTATCAACGGATTCGGCAGAATTGGACGCAGTGTGCTCAGAGCGGCACTGCTTCGTGATGATGTTGAAATCGTGGGGATCAATGATCCGCTTGCAGGTGATGCACAGGGTAATGTTACCCAGCAGGGTGTTGAATACCTGGCATATCTGCTCAAGTACGATTCAACCCACGGTATTCTTGATGCTGATGTTGAGGTTTACAACAACAAGATTATTCTCAACGGCAGACCGATCAGGATCACCGCTCAGAAAGATCCGGCCAAACTCTGCTGGTATGAAATCGGTGTATCCGTGGTTATTGAGGCAACCGGCCTGTTCCTGAGTACCTCCAAAGCCTGCGCCCATGTTGATGCGGGTGCCTACAAGGTGGTTATTACCGGTCCTGTTAAGGATGAAACTCCGATGTTCGTGATGGGTGTCAATGAGAATACCTATCAGGGGGATGACGTTGTTTCAAATGCATCATGTACCACCAATGCCCTGGCTCCGATCGTGAAGATTATTCAGGATCACTACGGTATCGAGTCTGCACTGATGACAACCGTTCATTCCTATACTGCAAGCCAGAAGACTGTTGACGGTCCGTCAGCCAAAGACTGGCGCGGCGGTCGCGGAGCTGCTCAGAATATTATTCCGTCAACCACCGGTGCAGCTAAAGCTGTCGGCAAAGTGGTTCCGGAACTTGACGGCAAGATTACCGGCATCTCGATGCGTGTTCCTACCGCGGATGTTTCCCTGGTTGATGTTACTATCAATCTGAGTACTGCGGCAGACTACGAGCAGATCTGCGAAACCATCAGAAAAGAGGCTGAAGGTGCCTACAAGGGTATCGTTGCCTACGTTGATGACGCGGTTGTATCCAGCGATATACTCGGCGGAACTGCAATTTCGTACTTCGATGCACAGGCCGGTCTGTCAGTAAATGACAAACTGGTTAAACTTGTTGCCTGGTATGACAATGAGGTCGGTTATTCCAACAAGGTGCTGGATCTTGCGAAACATGTAATACTGCATCCGTAGCGGTTTAATATTGATTTGATATGTAAGCAGACAGAGATGTCTGCTTTTTTTGTGTCTGAATTTTGTGATGAATATATCTTTTAAGGTGATATCGATCATGTTTTAATCTTGAAAGTTTTAATAGAATAGTAAATATTGTTGTTTTATGCTAAAAATTAACTACTTTAAAAAGCAATTTGTTTTCGGAAGTTTAGAAGGGACGGTCTTCATGGATAATAAAAAATGGTATCTTGGTCTTGATATTGGTACTAATTCAGTTGGTTTCTGTGCTACGGATACAGAATATAATATACTTACAAAGAATTCTAAACTTCAGTGTGGTTCAAGGCTTTTTGAAGACGCTAAAGATGCCTCCGAGAGAAGACTGTACAGATCTTCAAGACGACGGATGGCGAGAAAAAAGGAAAGAATTAATTTACTTCAGCAGTTTTTTGATCAGGCAATATCAAGTGTTGACCCTGCTTTTTTTATCCGGTTGAAAGAAAGTAACTATCATTTGGAGGATAAATCAACAGGTACAGCTAGTAAATATCCTTTGTTTAATGATCCTGATTTTACCGATATTGAATACTACAAAAAATATCCTACCATTTACCACTTGCGTTGTGCATTAATGAATGATGATATTACTGATCCTCGACTTCTGTATCTGGCCTGCCATCACCTGATTAAGTACCGCGGCCATTTTTTATTTGAACAGTTTAATTCTGATTCTGATGCAGATCTTATTGGATTGGTAGATGCTATAAATGATGATTTGAATGGTATTTTCAGTGAAGAGAATGAAACCAATGATATACTGCTTTCTACTGAAAACGTTAGTCAGATTTATGAAATCATTAATGACAAAAAAGTTTCAGATAAAGATCAGTGGTTTTCAATTTTCCAAATTCTTAATCCTACAGCTAATAAAATTGTTAAAAAAATATGTGACACTCTTAAAGGATCAAAGATTGATCTGAAGAGTATTGCTCCGTCGTTAGAGATTGACGATGAATTAAAGGAATCTTTAAAGGATTTCAGATTTGGTTCTGAACAGTTCGATGATACTTATTCATTGCTTGAGCAATATTTGGATGATCAGCATCTATCTTTGTTGATGCATCTCAAACAGTTCTATGATTTTATTTCTTTAAATAGAATACTGTCTGGTTTCAGCACAGTAGCAGCTGCCAAGGTCGACAGATATAACCTTCATCATGAACAGCTTCTTGCGTTTAAACGTTTTGTGAAAAAATATAAACCTGAATCTTATAACTCATTCTTTAGAAAAAATTTTGTCTATGATAGGAAAAAGGATAGTAATGGAACATATCAGAATTATGTAAAATCAAACAAATCTAACGGTAAAAAGGTTCTAGCATATTCTGCAATGTGTATAGAAAAAAAACAACAAGGGCATATTCCTGTAATTGCTACCTATGAAACTTTTCTAAGTTATACCAAGAAATTTATTGATACATGCGAAAAAAATATTCCAGAAATTATTAATGATGAAGACTTTAAGATCATTAAGTCTGGTTTGGAAAGTGATAATTTCTGTAAAAAACATAATCTCAAGGAAAATTCATATATTCCGTATCAGCTTACCTTAAAAGAGTTAGATTTGATCTTGAACAGACAACGGAAAAATTTTTCTTTTCTTACCGATGATGTTGTGGACAAAATTAAAAGAATTCTGACATTTAAAATTCCATATTACGTAGGACCTTTATCTGAAAAAGATAAAGGAACGTTTTCCTGGATTGTAAAGAAACCCGGTCATGAAAAGCAGAAAGTGCTGCCTTGGAATTTTGATGATATTGTTGATAGAGCGGCTTCTGGTGAAGAATTTATCAAGAGAATGACCTCTAAATGTACCTATCTTAGAAATGAAGATGTTCTGCCTAAGCAGAGTTTGCTTTATCAGAAATATTTAGTGCTTAATGAACTGAATAATGTTTCTATTGATAACAATAAAATCGATCAGATCATAAAGAAGGCTATATTTGAAGAACTTTGCTGTAAGGGAATAAAATTATCCAACACAAAGATAGAAAATTTCCTCAGAGATAAACATTTAATTTCTAAAGAAAACCATGTAACGTACAACGGTTCATTTAATGAATCTTTATCTTCATTTGATAAATTGAAGAAAATATTGGGTGATAAGTTCAATGACACCATGTGTGAAGATATTATTTTATGGCACACTGTTTTTGCAAATGAAAAAGATCCAGTAAAAAGCAGAATTATTGAAAAATATGGTCAAGAACTTAATTCTTCGCTTATTGATAAACTTTCAAGACTTGCTTTTACAGGTTGGGGAAGACTTTCGAGAAGATTTTTAACAGAATTAGGAACCACTGATGTTAGGACTGGGGAAACTGCGTTATCAATTATACACTTGCTTGAGGATACGAATTTAAATCTTATGCAAATTTTAAACAGTGATAATTACTCTCCTAGCTTTATTAATCTTGTCAATCAAGAAAATACTCTTGATACCAGTGAAACATTGAATTATGACTATGTTAAAAATCTTTACTGTTCCCCTACAGTGAAACGCTCTATATGGCAAGCTATACGTATATCGAAGGAATTGACACAAATTAATGGCTGTGACCCTGAGAAAATTTTTATTGAGGTTACAAGAACAAATGATCTAAAGAATAAAGGTAAGGTGACTGACAGCAGAAGAAAACAGCTTCAGGATAAATTTAATAAGACAAAGAAAATTAAAGATGATTTATCACAGCTTCTAGATGAATTTAACAAAAGAACAGATTTGAGGGAATTCCGTGGTGATAGATTATATCTTTACTTCATGCAGTTGGGCCGGTGTATGTATTCTGGAGAAAAGATTAATCTTGATGAATTGTACGATCGTAATTTGTATGATATCGACCATATATATCCTCAATCTATAATACTAGATGATTCTCTAGATAATAAGGTTTTGGTTAAGAGACACATTAACGCTTTGAAAAGTGATAACTACCCATTGAGTTCGGATATACGTAATTCGCAAAGGGCTTTTTGGGATATGTTGAAAAAATATGATTTTATTTCCGAAACTAAGTACAATCGTTTGATTTCAAGTAAGGAATTAACTTCTGATATTATTGGCGGATTTTTGAATCGACAGCTCGTAAGCACAAACATTGCTGTTAAAGAAACTGCAAAAGCGTTGTCTCAAATTTATCCTGGTAATAACCGTATTGTATACAGTAAAGCTGGCCATGTGTCAGATTTTAGGCACAAGTTTCGTATCGTTAAGTGCAGAGAGATTAACAATATACACCATGGTCATGACGCATATTTAAATATCGTAGTAGGAAATGTATGGCATTCAACATATCTTCGCTATTGGAATTCAAATTGCACCTTTAATGAAAATAACGCTTTGAACAAATTGTTCGATAAGGATAAGCCTGGTTTTTGGTCAACAAGCTATTTAGATAAAATTAGAAACTATATTCTGAATAGTGATAAATATTTAAATAAATTTGTTGTAACTAAAAGTCCGATTGATCGTAAAGGAGCTTTCTATGATGCAACAATTTATCCGAAGGGGGTGGCTCAATTCCAACTACATCAGTCACCTGAGTACGCAGTTACAAAAAGTGGAGGATATAGAAATCAGAATGCATCCTTTGCGTGCGTAGTCGAATATAAGGATATTAAAGGTAAGAAAAAAATTGATATATTACCTATTTTCATTAAAGATAAAAAATATGCATCAAATAATTTGTTAGAATATGTCACCAAATATTTTGGATGCGTTGAACCACGTTTATTGTATTCTCACATTCCTTTTGATAGTCTGATTGAAGTTGATGGAGTACGTTATTATTTGCGAGGAGTAAGTTCGGAAGTTCAGCTTGTTGTTTCTACAGAATGGCAGCCATCTGAAGATATAGTTAAGATTGTCCATGATATTAGCAGTTGTTTGGCCAAAATTAATAATAAGGAAATAGATGAACCAGAAACAGGAATAGAAAGTTTTGAATATTCAAAAGGAAAATATATTTCAAAATTGGATAACAATAAAGTGTTCAACTCAATTTTAAATCAGTTGAATAAACCTTTCTATGAACAATATTCTTTTGTAAAAAAATATAAGTTAGGTAAACTCAATATCAATAATTTTTTCAATGCAACTATTTTAGAGCAAATGAAATTTATATTGAGTATGTTGAATTTGGTTACGCTCAATGGTTCATTGTTTAATGCAAAGCTTATAGATGGTGCAAGTAATGAGACTTGTAAATATCGATTAAGTAATTGTAAAGATATTTCTGCTTCCTTGATATCACAGTCTGTTACTGGTCTCTATGAGAAACGGATAAAAATTATTGACCCTCAAAAATAAAGGGATAATTGTGGCTGGCTTTAGGACTGTTGTAATATCAAAAAATTGCAAACTCGAGTCAAAATTAAATTTTCTAGTTATAAGATCTGATATTGAACAGAGGATTTTTATAAACGAAATTGAAAATTTAATTATTGAAAGTACCGCTGTAGCTTTAACTTCCGCGTTAATTGCGGATCTTATAGCAGAGGGAGTTAATATTGTTTTCTGTAACAATAAACATCTGCCGGTAGGCTCGATTCTCCCTCTTCATAATAATTATGAATCAGCTAGACGTATTCATGAACAGATAACTTGGCCAGAAGAACGTAAAAAAATTCTATGGCAATTTATAGTCAAGGAAAAGATTAAACAGCAAGCTGAGATCGTCAAAAAAATTAATGATCAAAAAGCATATGATCAGCTAATAAAATTATACGATCAGGTTTTGCCTTTTGATTCCAGTAACAATGAAGCTGTTGCTGCCAGATTGTATTTTTCCGCTATTTTCGGTTCAAAGTTTTCGCGAGATTGTCCATGTAACGAGAATGCTGTGCTTAATTATGGATATTCTATCTTGATGTCATTTATAGCAAGAGAAATTTCAGTTATGGGATATGTTTCTGAATTAGGTATATGGCATTGTTCCAACACGAATCCGTTTAATCTTGCCTGTGATTTTATGGAGCCTTTTCGACCTATTGTTGATAATAAGGTAATACATATAATCAGTTCTTATGATCAAGAAACAATTCAAAAGGTGTTCAAGCGTGAAATTGTAAAAATTTTTTGTGACAAGATTATTGTTAATGATGAAGAACAGTTCCTTGGTTCTGGTATAAGAAACTATTTGAGAAGAGTCATTAAATTCTTAAATGGTTCTTGTGATTCTATTTTTGACTTTAAATTAATTGATTCAGAAGATAATGAGCTGACGCTTTAAATGAGTTTTAGGTTTATGAGAATGATTCTGTTTTTTGATTTGCCTACTGTTACTGATGCAAACAAACGAACATACAGAAAGTTCCACAATTATTTACTTAGTGAAGGTTTTATAATGATGCAGTATTCTGTATATATGAAACTTACTTTAAACGCTACTTCATTTAAACAGGAACTCAATAATTTGAAAAAGAATAAACCTCCTGAAGGCAATATAATGGTTCTTTCTGTTACCGAAAAACAGTTTTCAGATATTGAATTTATTCTTGGTGAATTTGAAACAGATGTGATTAATACAACGGATCGGATAGTTGTA
>JAEEGH010002590.1_pt1 | contig 48635 bp, 20 predicted proteins | sample 9134181 | NCBI WGS metagenome assembly JAEEGH01 (sample SAMN16246544, study PRJNA631951) | gut metagenome | biome: gut microbiome; feature: rumen; material: DP-attached | host: Bos | place: Iran: Karaj | collected 2018-10
CGCCACGAACCAGCACGATGCTGTGCTCCTGCAAGTTGTGTCCCTCTCCGGGGATGTACGAGTTAACTTCCTTCTGATTAGTCAGACGAACACGGGCTACCTTACGCATAGCCGAATTAGGCTTCTTAGGCGTCGTTGTATAGACACGAACACAGACACCACGACGCTGAGGACATGAGTCCAGCGCAGGTGACTTGCTCTTGTCAACGAGAGCCTTTCTGCCTTTTCTTACCAATTGTGAAATTGTAGGCATAATTGTTTGTTTTTAATTTTTATTACTTATATATTATTATGTATATTTTTCGACTTTACATAGCACTCCCATTACACATTGAGCGCTTTTGGGCTGCAAAGGTACTACTTTTCTCTAAAACCACCTAATATCTTATTGTTAAAAAGACTCCTACTTTGCAATATTTAACATTAAATAAAACTTATAACATTTATTAACTCGCGGTAAGGGTTACAAGAAACGACAATAGTCCTCGCACCTGACGAGGACTATCCAAGTGGAGTGCAAAGTCTATCCAAGCGGAGTGCAAAGCCTATTCAGGCGGAGTGCAAAGCCTATTCAGGCGGAGTGCAAAGCCTATCCAGGCGGAGTGCAAGGGCGGCTCTCACGCCTCACCCTTCCCTGTGGGGAAAGGAGCAATGGTACGGGGTTCCTGGTGAGGAATCTTAATAGGACCAAACTCACGCTCGTAGCGCATGATATTCTCCTGCAGGGCTCCTAACAAACGCTTGGCATGCTCAGGTGCCAGAATAATACGGCTCCGCACCTGTGCCTTGGGGGCTCCAGGTACCACACGGGCAAAGTCGAGGATGAACTCACTCGGCGAATGGGAGATAATGGCAAAGTTCGAATACTCACCCTGAGCAACATCTTGGGGCAGTTCTATCTGCAGCTGCCCCGACTGCTGTTTGTTGTTATCGTTCATTTCTGTTCTTGATTTAATGATGAAAAGTAGTGCAAAGGTAGTCATTTTTCACTTAAAAACATCGGCAAACAGTAAAAATAACGTTAAATTACACTTTTTACGGCAAGAAATGATGGCTTTTTGGAGAGAAATGAGTAATTTTGCACATTATTTATATATAAGGTACGAAAGAAATGGTTAAGATTCACGTCGTCAACCGCGGACACCAACAGTTGCCCGCATACGCTACAGCCCAAAGTGCAGGCATGGACCTCAGGGCCAATCTGGACGCTCCCATCACGTTACATCCCATGGAACGCCGTCTCATTCCCACCGGGCTACACATCGCCCTGCCCGAAGGCTATGAGGCTCAGGTACGCCCCCGCAGTGGTCTTGCCCTGAAGCACGGCCTGACAGTGCTGAATGCTCCAGGCACCATCGATGCCGACTACCGTGGCGAGGTGGGTGTAGTGCTCATCAACCTCTCTGCCGACGACTTTGTTATCAATGATGGCGAGCGCATTGCACAGCTGGTCATTGCCCGCTACGAACAGGCAGACCTTGTCGTGGTTGAAGAACTCGACGAGACAGAGCGCGGAGAAGGTGGATACGGACATACGGGTGTGAAGTAAGGATTTCACGCCCAAATGAGTAATGAGAAATGAGATATGAGTAATGATGGCGCTTGCGCCAAATGAAAGATGAAAAATGAAGAAAAACGCTAATGAGATATTAAAGAGACGGTCGCTATTCCGTTATGCAATGACTGCGAAGCATTTCGACGGACTGCGCTCACGCCTCGTCACCCATTTCTCATTCCTCATTTTCTATTTCTCATTCCTCATTCCTCATTCCTCATTTGGCGCGCAGCGCCTTTACTCCGATTCTCGCAGATATGACGCCTTGTTCCTTGAGGCGATGACCGAACGACAGAAAGGCAACAGCGATGCAGCCTTCGACCTGCTACGCTATTGCATCAGCATCGACTCTACACGTTCCGAGGCCTACTACTATCTGGCTTACTACTACAGCGTGCTGAAACAGCGAGAGGCAGCCATGACGTTCTTCGAGAAAGCCGTTGAGCTGGAGCCCGACAACAGCATCTATTTGGAGACGTTAGGCAATGCCTACATCGCACAACGGAAATACAAGGAGGCAACGGGCATACTGCAACGGTTCTTCGAGAAGAATACCGACCGCACCGACGTGCTGGGACTGCTCATCCAACTCTATGAACAGCTGGAAGACTACGACAACGCCATCGCATCACTCAGCCGGCTGGAGGTCATCGAGGGAAAGAGTGAGCGACTGTCGTACGCCAAGAGTAACCTCTACACACAGAAAGGCGATAAGAAAGCTGCCATCGCTGAAATGAAGCAACTGGCAGACCAATATCCCAACGACAACAACTACCGCTGTCTGTATGCCAACACGCTATATGTCAACGGACAGAAGAAAAAAGCGGTCAGCATCTATAACGACATTCTGGAACAGGAGCCAGACAATCGTACCGCACAGCTGGCGCTCCTCGCCTACTACAGCGACCGCAAAGACACTGTCAAGGTCAACGAATATGTCGAGCGGGTACTCGTCAACAAACACGCCACGACCGAAGACCGCATCCGACTGATGCGCCAGGTCATCGCCGACAACGAACAGTCTGGTGGTGACTCCACACGGGTGCTGCAACTCTTCCACCGCATGCTCAATATGCCACAGTCGGACGCTGAGATTGCCATCTTGTGTGCTGCCTATATGAGTCTGAAAAACATGCCCAACGACAGCATTCGCCAACCATTGGAGCAAGTATTGCAGATAACCCCTGACCATGCAGCAGCACGCCTGCAGCTGGTCAGCTATGCCTGGCAGGCAGAAGACCGCGACCGCGTCATCTCCCTTTGCCAGGATGCCCGTCAGTACAATCCTGACGAGATGGCATTCTACTACTATCAGGGCATCGCCTACTATCAGAAAAAACAGTTGGACGATGCGTTAGATGCCTTCCAGAACGGCATCAGCGTCATCACACAAGAGAGCGATCCTGACATCGTCTCCGATTTCTATAGTGTCATGGGCGACCTCTACCACCAGAAAGGCATGGACAAGGAGGCTTTCGCTGCCTACGACTCCTGTCTGGCGTGGAAAGACGACAACATCAGCTGTCTGAACAACTACGCCTACTACCTCAGCGTCAAGAACATCCGGCTGAACGATGCCGAGCGCATGTCGCTACGTACCGTCAAGGCAGAGCCTAACAATGCCACGTATCTGGACACCTACGCCTGGGTACTCTTCCAACTGGGACGCTACGACGAGGCGGTAACCTATATCGACCGCACCTTGGAGAACGACTCCGACACGGCGGCAGTCATGTTAGAACACGCCGGCGACATCTACTACAAAGCCGGACGCCACGAGAAAGCTCTCGAATTCTGGCAGAAAGCCCTCGAACACTTCGATGACGAAGCCGACGAACCACGACAGAAAGAAATACTCATCAGAAAGATAAGACTTAAAAAATACATCAAGGAATGAAGACAACAAATATCATAAAGCTCACGCTATGGACTGCAGCCTTGTTGCTGGTTGTTGGCTGTAGCTCTACCAAGGGATTGGGTCGTCACTCCGGTCGTGCACAGAGTGAGGAGGTGACACCTCGTGGCAAATACAGCGACCAGGCACAAAGGGGTAAAAAGGCAAAGTCCGACGACACCGCCGGAGTACAAGAGGGCACCGATACCACTACAGTTGCGCCGCTCGATAAAGGTGCCTACATCCAGCAGGTCAACGACAATGCCCAGACAGCACGCTTTATCACCTCGAAGATTAAGTTCAGCGTCGAAATCGGCAATCGCCAGATGACGCTGACCGGCAATCTGAAGATGAAGCGCGACGACGTCATCCGCCTGCAGCTCATGGCCTTCGGATTCGTCGAGGCAGGACGCTTAGAGTTCACCAAGGACTATGTCCTCATCGTCGATCGCATCAACAAGCAGTACCTGAAGGTTCCCTACGACCATCTGGAGTTCCTCCGCAGCACCAACATCAACTTCAATACCTTGCAGGCGCTGTTCTGGAACGAGGTTTACCTTCCCAACGGCAACGACGAAAGTGCACTCAGCGTTGAGCAAGGTATCGATAACGATGTCGTACTGTCCTACGAATACAGCAAGCTGTCATACCGCTGGCTCACCGAACAAGAGACAGGCCGCATCAAGATGGCCAACATCTTGTACAACGACTATTACCGTGGCAACAGTCAGCTAAACTGGGACTACAGCGACTTCAAGGCCAACGAGCGTAAGTTCCTACCTACGAAGCATGTCGTCACCTTCACCACGTCTGACAAGCAGGTGAAGTTGGATATGAAACTCAGCTATATCGGCAAGGACGAGGATTGGGAAACACGGACAGAACTCTCTGGCAAATACCGTCAGGTACCCGTCGATGACATCCTGCGCAGATTTATGGCATTATAATAAATAAGGAGAATGAAGAAGTCACATCACATACACCATCTACTGTCGAAAGCCCTGACACTGGCAATGATACTACTCGTCGCCGGCCTGTTCATGCCCGAAACGTCTTTTGCCCAGCAGCGCAAAAAGAAAACGCAGCGTACCACCACCGTCAAGAAGAGCACGACTACTAAGAAGACGAAGAGAAAGGGTACTGCCACTCCTAAGACTGCTACCATCCAAGACTTGGAGAAACAGCGCAAACAACTGCAGAAGAATATCAAAGAACAGGAGCGCCGGCTGGCTTCTTCGCAGAACGACGTCAAGAAACGGCTGCAAAACCTCATGATGATTAACTCAGAGATTGCTGGCAAGCGTCGCACCATCGACACCATCCGCCACGACATTGGAAACCTTGACACGGAGATTGCCACTCTCAGCCTGCAGATTGACAGTCTGAAAGAACAGCTGGCCGTCTGCAAGCAGCGGTATATCAAGTCGTTGCGCTACATGCACCGCAACCACTCGTCACAAAGTCAGATGATGTTTATCTTCAGCGCCGACAACTTTGCACAGATGTTCCGCCGCATGCGTTTTATGCGTGAATATGCTGCCTACCAGCACGTACAGGGAGACATGGTGAAGGCACAGCAGCTGGAACTCAGCGAAAAACACAAAGAACTCAACACCGTCAAGAGTCAGAAGACCCGTCTGCTGGCAAAAGGCGAACGTGAACGCCGCGAGCTGGAAGGCAAACAGACCGAACAGCAGAATGTCGTCAAGACGCTACAGAAAGAGCAGAAGACCATCCAGGGCATCATTGCCCAGCAGAAAAAGCAAGATGCAGCGCTGAACAGTCAGATTGACCGTTTGATTGCCGAGGAGGTGGCTCGTCAGAAAGCTCGTGCCGCAGCAGAAGCCAAGCGCCGTGCAGAGGCTGCTGCCCGTGAGAAACGCCTTGCCGAAGCACGTGCCCGTGAGCAGAAAGCCAAGGCGGAAGCCTTAGCAGCCAAGAACAAGAAAGAACGTGAAGAGGCTGACCGCCGTGTCCGTCAGGCAGAACAGGAGCGTATCGCTGAAGAACGGAAGATAGAAAGTGCGCCCCTCATCGCACCATCGGAGGATACGCGTATCAGCGGTAACTTCGAAAGCAACCGGGGACGCCTGCCTATGCCCATTACCGGCAGCTACCGCATCGTCAGCCACTTCGGACAATATAACGTAGAAGGACTACACCATGTCACCCTCGACAACAAGGGTATCAATATCAAGGGAGAGAACGGTGCCATGGCACGGAGTATCTTCGATGGTGAGGTTAGCCGCGTCTTCAGCTTTGGCGGTACCATGGTAGTCATGGTGCGCCACGGCAGCTATATCTCCGTCTATTGCAACCTCTCCAGCGTCAGCGTCAGCCGTGGTCAGCGGGTTTCTACCCGTCAGCCATTAGGACATGTCGGACCTGACAACATTCTTCAATTCCAGCTTCGCCGTGAAACGGCAAAGCTCAATCCCGAAAGCTGGCTGGGAAGATAATTTCTAATGAGTAATGAGTAATTAGTAATTATGATTACCTTTGTGGCGGAATATGCGCATCTTTAACTGTATGTGTTCTGTGCTTAAACATATCATAATTACTCATTACTCATTACTAATTACTAATTAATTCCACATACGTGGAAATAGCCTTCTCTATCTCTGAAATGCAAATGAACTCATCAGCACTGTGACTACGGCTACTTTCTCCAGGACCCAACTTCAGAGAGGGGAAAGGCATCAACGCCTGGTCACTCAGCGTTGGAGAGCCAAAAGGTACCATACCCATCTTCAGACAACGCTGCACAAGGGGATGTTCCTGAGGAATATGCGAGGACGACAGACGGAAAGAACGCGCCGTCAGTGAACATTTCTTCATGTGCTTCTGCAGAAAATGGAAGAGATATTCATTCTGATAATATTCATTTGTCCGCACGTCAATAACAAAATGGCATTCATCAGGCACCACGTTATGCTGTGTCCCGCTATTGACAACGGTCACTGTCATCTTCGTAGGACCTAACAACTGGCTGACCTTTCGGAAACGGTAATCGCGGAGCCACACCAAATCGTCTAAGGCTACATAGATAGCATTCACCCCTTCCTCACGGGCAGCATGTCCACTCTTGCCATGCGCCACTCCGTCAATGACCATCAAGCCCTTCTCAGCAATAGCGGGTTGCATGCCCGTAGGTTCTCCGACAATCGCTACATCAATCTTTGGCAACGATGGTAACGCCATCGAGAAACCACCTGCACCGCTCACCTCTTCTTCGCAAGAGGCCAGGAACACCAAATTGTACTGCGAGGTTCCGCCTCGCAGTATTCGGTATGCCTGCAGCAGGCTAACCAGCCCGCCACCACAGTCGTTGCTGCCCAGCCCATACAGGCGGTCTTCCTCTATCGTGGGAGTAAAGGGATCGCGCGTCCATGTCTGCACGGGCTTCACCGTATCGATATGTGCATTCAGCAGCAAGGTAGGCTTTCCTTCATCCAGCGATTCTTGTATCAATATATTGTTACCGATACGCTGGTAAGGAAGACCCCACTTCTCGATGAAATGGGTAAAAACCGTAGCTGCATCCGCCTCTTGACGGCTCACACGAGGAGTGCTAATCAACCGTTTTAGCAGCTCTACGGCATCGTCTGTATATTGTTTGATATCCATAATCTGTTGCAAAGATACAAAAAATTCTTAATTCTTAACTCTTAATTCTTAATTTATTTGTACCTTTGCACCTAAATATATATAAAGGAGCGTACTATGCAGACAAATTGTCACATGTCAGTGCTGGTTCACGAACAAGCCAAAAAGTATGGCGACCGCGAAATGCTGATTTATCAGGATTTCGGTGGACGCGAGTGGAAATCTCTTTCCTGGAACCAAGTCTCAGCGACCGTCAAGCAGGTGTCTAATGCCATGCTGAACATCGGTGTCAAACCGCAGGAGAATATTGGAATCTTTTCCCAAAACTCCGTGCAGTACATCGAGTGCGACTTTGCCGCCTGGGGCATTCGTGCCGTCACCATTCCGTTCTACGCCACGAGTTCCGAGCAGCAGATTCAGTTCATGGTCAACGATGCCAAGGTACGCATCCTGTTCGTCGGTGAGCAGGATCAGTACGACAAGGCACGCCGGGTTGTATCGATGTGTCCTACCTTGGAACGAATCATCGTCTATGACCCACACGTTCGTATCTCCACTCACGACCCCAACAGCATCTATTTCCACGACTTCATCAAGTTGGGCGAGAACCTGCCCCGCCAGACAGAGGTGGATCAGCTACAGAAGGAAGCATCGTTTGAAGACATTGCCAACATCCTTTATACCAGTGGCACCACCGGCGACTCGAAGGGAGTCATCCTGACACATGGACAGTTCCATGCCGCCTTCGAAGCCAACGGCAAGTGTGTGCCTGTCAACGAGCATGACCGCGTCATGAACTTCCTTCCCTACACGCACATCTTCGAACGTGGCTGGGCCATCTTGGCTATAACGAAGGGAGCCACCATGATTGTCAACACCCATCCTCAGGATGTCCAACAGTCTATGCGCGAGACACATCCCACCTGTATGTCTGCCGTCCCCCGCTTCTGGGAGAAGGTCTATATGGGTGTCATGGATAAGATTGACCATTCCAGCGCCATGCAGCGCAGACTCTTCAAACATGCGCTGTCAGTGGGTCGCAAGCATAATATTGAGTATCTGAGCTTAGGCAAGAAGCCTCCTATTGCCCTGCATCTGGAATACGAGCTGCTCAACAGCACCGTCTTCTCGCTGGTTCGCAAGGAGCTGGGATTGGAGAACGCCCACTTCTTCCCCACGGCAGGTGCTGCCGTCAGTGCCTATGTGGAGGAATTTGTTCACTCCATAGGTATCAACATGATTGTGGGCTACGGTCTGACAGAAAGTTTGGCAACCGTCAGCTGCGACCACTTAGGCGAACCCTATACCGTTGGTAGCGTAGGCATCCCCATCGAGGGCATCGACATCAAGATCAGCGAAGAGGGTGAAATCCTCTTGAAAGGCCCGACGATTACCATTGGCTACTACAACCGCGAGGACCTCACCAAGCAGTCGTTCACCGCCGATGGCTACTTCCGCACGGGAGATGCTGGATACATAAAAGACGGAGAGCTCTTCCTGAAGGAGCGTATCAAAGACCTCTTCAAGACTTCCAACGGCAAGTACATCGCTCCCCAGATGATTGAGTCCAAGCTGTTAGTGGATAAGTACATCGACCAAATCTGCATCATCGCTGATCAGCGTAAGTTCGTGTCCGCACTCATCGTTCCTGTCTATCCGCTCTTAGAGGAATATGCCCAGAAGCACGGCATCATCTTCAAAGACCGCGAGCAGCTCTGTCAGGATCCGCATATCATCACGATGATGCAAGAGCGCATCGACACCTTGCAGCAGCAGCTGGCACACTACGAGAAAGTCAAGCGCTTCACACTCCTTCCCCACCACCTGTCGATGGAAAAAGGAGAACTCACCAACACGCTGAAGATTCGCCGCCGCGTGCTCTATGAAAACTATAAGGCACAAATTGATAAGATGTACGAGGAGTAGTTCCAAATGAGAAATTAGTAATTAGTAATTAGTAATGAGTAATGAGTAATGAGTAATGAGTAATTAGTAATGAGTAATTAGTAATTATGATTAGTTTGTTATGCAGGAAAGACGTGAGAATATTATCGTCATAAAATCTGAAAAGTTTGCTGATAGAATACTCAAAATGTGTAAGTACTTGTCAAAAAAGAGAACCGGCGATAAGGATATGATTAATCAAATATATCGTAGTGGGACAAGTGTGGGTGCAAATATTGCAGAGAGTCAGTATGCCCAAAGTCGAGCCGACTTTTTGACAAAGCTTACGATTGCACTTAAAGAGGCAAACGAAACACATTATTGGCTCGGACGCCTTAATTCGAGTGGTATTCTGTCAAAGAAAGAATATGAATCTATTAATATGGACAATGAAGAAATAATTAAATTATTAACAAGTATTACAGGAAAGGTAAAAAGGGGTGAGTAAATGTAATCATAATTACTCATTACTAATTACTCATTACTAATTAAAAAGAATTATGATTACCGCCGATCAATTAAAAGACGTATTAGATAGAACCGATGCTCTCTATCGCTATTTGAAGATAGACGAGAAGAAGATGCAGTACGAAGAGGAAGAGCTTCGTACGCAGGCCCCCGACTTCTGGGAAGACCAGAAACGGGCGGAAGAACAGATGAAGAAGGTAAAAGGCATCAAGCGATGGATTGACGACTACCAGGAGGTACGTACCGCCGCTGACGAGCTCCAGCTCGCCTTCGATTTCTATAAAGAGGAGATGGTAACAGAGCAGGAGGTAGAAGAAGATTATCGCCATTCCATCGAAAAAATAGAAGCCTTAGAGCTCAAGAACATGCTGCGCCAGGAGGAGGACCCGATGGACTGTGTGCTGAAGATCAATTCGGGAGCCGGAGGCACCGAGGCACAGGACTGGGCACAGATGCTCATGCGCATGTACCAGCGTTGGGCGGAAGCTCACAACTACAAAGTGTCTATTGCTAACGTGCAGGATGGTGATGAGGCAGGCATCAAGACCGTCACCATGCAGATAGAAGGTGGCGAGTACGCCTACGGCTACCTGAAGAGCGAGAACGGTGTCCACCGTCTGGTACGCGTCTCTCCCTATAATGCACAGGGAAAGCGCATGACGTCCTTCGCCTCCGTCTTCGTTACCCCGCTGGTCGATGACACCATCGAAGTGTATGTCGATCCCGCCAAACTGTCATGGGACACCTTCCGAAGCAGTGGTGCCGGTGGCCAGAACGTCAACAAGGTGGAGTCCGGTGTCCGTCTGCGCTACTGGTACACCGACCCAGATACGGGTGAAGAGGAAGAAATCCTCATCGAGAATACCGAGACACGCGACCAGCCCAAGAACAAAGAACGTGCTATGGCACTGCTTCGCTCACAACTCTATGACCGTGCCATGCAGAAACGCCTTGAGGCGCAGGCCAAGATTGAGGCTGGAAAGAAGAAGATAGAATGGGGCTCACAAATCCGCTCCTATGTCTTCGACGACCGTCGTGTGAAAGACCACCGTACCAACTACCAAACCTCCGACGTCGATGGTGTCATGGATGGCAAAATCGACGATTTCATCAAAGCATACCTCATGGAATTTGCTTCAGTTGATAATGAGTAATTAGTAATGAGTAATTAGTAATTATGATTTGTTTGGAGGTTGAAAATAAGGACGAATATATAGAGTTAAATAACTAAATAGTAAAACATGTAATGCGGTTGTTGGTGATAGCAGGGTAATCATAATTACTCATTACTAATTACTCATTACTAATTTTAAAACATTATGAACAAAAAAGTGAACGCCAAGCGTGAGGCATGGCAAAAGAAACAAGAAGAAAAAGGAAAGAAAGTAGTGATGTGGATCTTCTTTGGGTTGATTATCCTCGCATTAGTCTATTTCATTTGGATGACCATGATGATTTCCGCATAACACTGATGGCCTTAGAAATTGAACGTAAATTCCTCGTGCTTGACGACACGTACAAGCACGAGGCTTTCTCTAAAAGTCACATTCGCCAAGGATATATTTGCAGCGAACGCGGTAAGACTGTACGCATCAGAATACGGCAGTCAGAAGAGCTTTTTGCCCCATATCAACGGAAAGAAGAAGCCTTTATCACCATCAAAGGTCCTTCGCTCGACGGAGGTCTTTCGCGTTATGAATTTGAGCAGGAAATACCCCTCGACGATGCCGAGCGCCTGATGTCACTTTGCGAGCCAGGAGTGATTGACAAAATTCGCTGGTTGGTAAAGTACGAGGGACACATCTTTGAAGTCGATGAGTTCTTCGGTGAAAACACTGGATTGGTGATGGCTGAGATAGAACTCAAATCACGCACAGAAGAAGCCGTTTTACCCCATTTCATCGGAGAAGAGGTCACTGGCGACCGTCGCTACTACAACAGCCAGTTACGCCGCTGTCCATACGCTACCTGGAAAGGGTGAACGTGTGATAATTTTGTTAAATAATGTTGCTATTTATACTAATCTATTTGTATTTTGCTTACTTTTGTTAGTTGCTATGACTAAAAGCAAAATGCAGAATAAATTATTTAACATCACACTATGGTTGGCATGCCTCTTGGCAAGCCAAAAAGGAGTTGCGGCATCTCCACTCCCCGATTCTCTTTTAACCTTCGACAAGGCATACTATTATAATGTCACAGACATGCCGAAGGCACTACAGATTGTTGAGACGATGCGTGAGCGAAAAATGGCAAAGGAATGGGAGTTGGATCGTGCCAAAGCGAACCTCTTGAGTCTGGACCGCCATTACAATCAGGCATTAACGCTTTACAAGAAAGTTTTGGACAAACCAGAAGCCAACAAATCATGGAAAGACGAATTAAGTACTCTGTTCCTAACCTCCTACTGCTATGACAAATTGAGTGACGAAAGGCATCTCTCCAAACTGGTACTCAGAATGCGTGAATTGGCAGAAGAACACCATGCCACAGACTATCTGTGTATGGTAGAATTCCTCCGTGGCAAGCGCTTGTACGCTATGGGCAAGAAATCTGAAGGCCTAACAATTTGTGAGCAGGCAACAGAGGATATGAAACATCAAAACTACAAGTACAAGAACCGTATGCTGTTCATCTTCAACACCAACTTGGCAACATTGTACATGGATGACAGCAAGTACGACAAAGCACGAAAAGATATTACAAATGCAGAAAATATCCTACGACAAGGCTTGCACATGGGAGTAAAGGATATAGAAAGTCGGGGATATTGCATTGTCTATGCCCTCAAGGCACGCCTGCTGGCTGCAGAAGGACGGGAGGCAGAAGCAGACTCCATGTATAAGAGGATGCGAGCGTTACCCTATCGTGACATCTCGGCAGAAGCCATCGTCATACCCTACCTTAAAATGCGAGGGAAATATACCGACATTATAGAGTCTTCACAATATTGCCGCAAGATTATCGAGGAAGACGACAACAAGATTGGCGTCAACATGCTGACTGTGCTTAAGGACGAGATTGATGCTTATTTGGCACTGAATCAGAACCAGTCTGCCAACAAGTGTTATTCTGACCTGGTTAAGCTGACAGACTCCCTGCACGTTGACAACTTGAACTATTTCTCCCGAAAAGCCCGTGCGGAAATACTTCACGAAAAGCTATTAGCCAGCAGGAACCTACAACTCTCCATCGGCATCGCCCTGTTGATTATCCTGTTGTTGCTCATGGCGGCAGCCTTCTACCATCACCTGCTGACCAAAAGGAGGACAAAGACCATGATGGCGACCATCCACGAGCTGATGTACTACCGCGACATCGTGCTTCAAAACGGGGACTCAGTTTCCGTTGAAACGGACAAAAATGACGTCTCGGCACAGGAAGAAAAGCATCGGTTTAAGGAGATGGACAAGCGCATCATCAAGGAAGAGCTGTTCCGTGATCCTAACTTTGGTCGTGAGGACTTGATGCGCCTAATGGGTGTTGACAAGAATGCCATCGCCGCCATTGTGCAGAAATACGCCAACACCAACGTCTCCGGCTATATCAAGGTAAAGCGCATGGAGTATGCCATCACCTTGCTGAAGGAGCGCCCCGAGCTGACTATAGCAGGCATTGCAGAGATGAGTGGCATCAAGAGTACCACGACTTTTGTCAACCATTTCAAGGAAACCTACGGCATGACGCCCTCCGATTTTCGTGTTTCCATCACCAACACACCCCCAAACAAGACGATTGAGTCTTAACACAAAAAAGATACACATTTGCCCATTTTTCCGCATTTTTGGACAAATTTGTTTAAACAACGGACACTTTTGAGCATTTTTGTTGCAAAAAAGTGTTCGTTTTTCATATATTATTTGTACCTTTGCACACGAATTAAATTAATCGCGCGAATTAATTATGCAAAGAAAACTTCAAACAACAATGACCGTGATTCTCGGTTTATGGTTAGCAATGCTGCCATACGCCGGGTTTGCTGTTTCCTTTGCACTCCCTAATGATAGCACCGAAACTCCTGACACCTCCATTGCCAAGCGTTACCCCTATCTCCACTTTGTTGAGAAAGACTATGGCGCAAGCAAAGACAGTAGCAATCTCTCCGATGAAGAGTTCTACAACCGTGCAGGTAGGATGGTGTTCCCCGTCAACAAGTTCAATCTGCCCAAGAAGAGTCCGTTGCTTAAAGAGCTTGCCAACGACGTCATTCCCATGCTGAACCGTGACAGTATCCAGTTGCTGCGTGTCGAGTTGCGTGGTGCCGCCTCTCCGGAAGGTCCTTTCTGGAACAACAAGCGTTTGAGCCAGCAGCGTTCACTGACACTGTATAATTTCCTGAACAGCCATCTGAGTCAGCCGCTCACTCCGAGCATGCTGTCCAAGCATATTGATATTGAAGACTACCAGACGCTGCTTCAGATGATGCGTAACGCCAACGACCCCGACCAAGAGCTTGTGGAGCGTTTGGTCAAACGTCATATTCCACGCTACGAATATACGCTGCTCAAGAAAAAGCTGCAGCGCATTCAGGGTGGCCGGCTGTGGAAGCGATTACTGAAAGAATACTTCCCACAGTTACGTACTGCACGTCTCATCCTTCACTTGAAGGCTCCTCAGGTGAAAAAACAGCCACTCCCTCAGGTGGGATGGCCGAAGCTGACGCCACCAGACAAGCCCCTTCCCGACCTCCGACAACCGGTTGAGTTGGAGCTGCCTCGCAGAGAGTTCTTGTCTATCAAGACTAACTTACTATTCTATGGTGTTTATATGGGTGGAGGATATAACAGATGGTGCCCCATTCCAAACATTGCCGCGGAGTATTACCCACTCCACGGCCACTTTACGTTTGGTGCCTCCATCGATTTCCCGTGGTGGATAGACTATGGCAGCCATAAGTTCTTCGAGATTCGCAACTACCAGTTAGAGACTCGCTACTACCTGCGTTCCGGTGATATTAGTACCAATACGCCGGGCAGAGGTCCTGCCTTCCGTGGCTTCTACCTGCAGGCTTATCTGCATGGCGGCATCTACGAGATAGGTTTCACCGCCAACAAGGGTTGGAAGGGCGAAGCCTTCGGTGGAGGTGTAGGTGCCGGCTATGTCATGCCGATTACCCACAGTGGTCACTGGCGCTTAGAGTTCGGTCTGCAGGTAGGCTACCTGTACAGCCGCTACGACCCGTTCCAATACGAGAACCTCATCAACCGCAACTATCACGACGACCGCTACTACTATCGCTGGACGGGTAAGGCCAGCGACTTCAAGCGCCGTCAGTACCGTTATAACTGGTTAGGTCCCACTCGTGTGGGGGTTACCCTGACCTACGACCTGCTGTATCGCCGTCAATACAAGAAGGGTGTCAGCTTCAAGGCTCATGAGCCCATCAGAGCCTACGAAACCTATAGGGCCAATGAGGCCTATAAGACTTATGAGGCCCATAGGGCTTATAAGGCCCATAAGGCTTATAAGGCCCATGAGGCCCAAAATCAGGAAAGGAGGGTGAAGCCATGAAGAAACTCGTCATCCTTTTCACCGCCATGGTGGTCTTGCTGACCATCTCCTGCAAGCGAGAGCCTGAGTTGTACCTCTATGATGCTGCCGATGCAGACTTCAGGCTGCCCATCATCGACCTGCAGTTGGATGTCTATTGGGACTATACGCTCATCTATGGCATCGACTACGACTGGAAGGCAGAGTGGTACTACGGCTGGGACGACATCGACCGTCAGATCTTTGGTGAGTTAGGCTATGAAATGCCGTCGGTGTTCAACATCCGCCGTTACTATACCAACAGTCAGCCGTATGCTCCTCACGACCAGGTGTCGAGCGACAAGATTAACGGCACCACGTTCCACGGCCGCTATCAGTGGGGCTTCTGGGACATCTTGGTATGGAATGATATCAACACCATCGACGGTGTGCAGAGCTTGATCTTCGACGAGCAGACCTCGCTGGACTATGTGACGGCATATACCAACCAGACCATGCGTTCTACTCGCTATTCGGCACCGCTCTTCACCCGTTCCTTCTGGGCTCCGGAGCCGCTCTTTGCCGCCTACGACCAGGCCATTGAGATTAACCCCAACCTGGATGGTTTTGAATACGACGCTGTGCGCGGTGTCTATGTGAAGAAGCTCAACATGGAGCTGCGCCCGCTAACCTATATATATCTGACGCAGGTCATTCTGCATCACAACAACGGCCGCATTGCTGCCTCTGAAGGTACGTCAAACCTCTCAGGTATGGCACGCTCGGTAACGCTCAACAACGGACAGGCTGGCAACGATGCCATCACCGTCTATTACGAGACGCTGCTGAAGAAGAATTGCGACATGGAGGGTGAGAATGTCGATATCATCGGCGGCCGACTGCTCACCTTCGGCATCTGCGGACTCAGGCCCAACGCCATCCGCCGTGCCGACGAGATTAAGGACGCCAACCGTCACTACATGGACGTCACCGTCCAGTTTAACAATGGTATGGACTCCACGATGGTCTTCGACGTTACCGATCAGGTGCGCAAGCACTACAAGGGAGGCGTCATTACTGTGGAGCTCGATGTTGACACCGTCCCGATACCCCAACGCTCTGGAGGCTCCGGCTTCGATGCTGTAGTAGAAGATTTTGAAGAAAAAACGTATGAATTTGACATGTAAGAAACAAAAAATTTTTTAATTCACTTTATTTATTCACAATTTAATCAAAACGATTATGAAAAAGAATTTATTTTTTGTAGCTTTGGCAGCCCTTGCGCTTGCCAGCTGCTCTGACGACACGTTCGTCGGTGAGAACAGCCCAAATTTGGGTAGTGCTGATGGGGATGGTTCCATCCAGTTCAGTTCTAATTTGCCTAATGCAACTCGTGCAGGCGAATTCGTTGGCGCTACTGCAGCTGAAAAGCTCGGTGGCATGTTCGTTGTAGAAGGAACCAAAGGTTCAGAAGCTACTGATGCTCCTTCTTCTACTGTAGTATTCGACAACTACCTCGTTGGTTACACAGCCAATACTGCTGGTAAGACAGAGTCTAACACCCACAACTGGGAGTATGTTGGTTTGCAGAGTGGTATCACTGGCCGTTTGAACAGTACGACATGGGGTAATCTTCACCCATCTGGAAGTGGAGTTGCTACAGCTCAATCTGTAAAATACTGGGACTACAGTACTGCTCAGTATGACTTCATCGCATGGTCAACAGGTACTTGCGAAGCAATTACCACTGCTGCTGAGGCTGGCAAGGTTCAGGTTACACGCATCAACACTGGAGCTACACTTAAAACAAACGGTTTCTCTATGACAGCATTGAATGCTAATGACCTCAAGCAGTGCTATTATACAGATATCACTAAGGTCTTAAATGCAAGTTATGGCCAGCCTGTAACTCTGACATTCAGAAACATGGCTGCAAAGGTTCGCGTTGCTTTTTATGAGACTGTACCAGGCTATTCTGTAAAGAATGTTGAGTTCTATCAAGATGAAACTACTGCACTCAATGCTACTATTACGAGTAATCCTGCAACCCTCTATACAGCGACTGGTGTAGGTAATGAGCTCCCACAGAGTGGTACTGTAACTGTTATGTACCCTCGCATCGGTAGTGGCAACTCTGGTGCTGCGGATTACAACAAGGCAAGCGTATCGGTAGTTGCAGGTTCTACCACATCTCCTACGCAGACTTTCGGTACTATGTCTGCCGCCACACTCGGTACAACTCTTCCAACCGCCACATTCGCTGGTGCCGCAGCAGACGACTACTATCAGGCTGTTATTCCTAATACGAACGGCAAAGTTCTGACTCTCCGTGTTAACTATACACTCGAATCTACCGATGGTTCTGGTGAGGTGATTAAGGTTTATGGTGCCAAGGCTGTAGTTCCTGCTACTTATACAAAGTGGCTGCCTAACTACGCTTATACCTATGTCTTCAAGATTAGTGATAATACCAATGGTTGGACAGAAAATACTGGAACAAAAGCACAGGGTTTGCACCCCATCACCTTCGATGCTGTTGTGACAAGTTTCGTAGATGCAAATGCAGAGCAGACAACTGTTACAACGGTTGCTACTCCGAGTATCACGACTTATCAGCAAGGTCATAATGAGGGAACAAACGGCGCTTTCACTGTACCTGACGAGTATAATAATGACGGTGCTAAGTTGTATGTTAAGGTTATGGACGGTGGCACTCCTGTAACAGGACTGAGTTCTAGTAATTCTCTCTTCTTTAAGGTTGCAACCACAGGTACAACCATTTCTGAGGCTACTGTAATGGACGCTCTCCAAAACCGTACTAATAATAAAGATGCAACAGACCCAGCTGGTCGCAATGGAATAACTCTTACAGCTCAAACTAATGGTGCAGATAAGGTTATTGACAATACTGTAACGCAGATTGTTAATGGCGTAGACAATCAGCCTATTGATGTTACTGCCGGTGACGTTGCAGCTATCAATCTTGCTGGTCTTTCAGGTACATTTGCTTACGTATATGTTACTACAGCTCCTTTGGCCGACGAGAAGATTTACCATGTAGTTGCCGGCTTAACAGATAATGCGTCAGCTGCAAACTACTATGAGGTTAAGATTTCTGATATTGCCGCATCAGCTTGTACAGCTGGTACTAAAGCTTTAGCTGATAAGGTTTACTTCGTCAAGAACGTTGATGAAACTGGCGCATTAATATCTTACACATTCAAGCAGACTAAGGTTAATGATGATGTAGAAGGTCTATATATGGCTTCTATTCCAGGATCTAAGGGTACTGCAGCATTCTCAGCTAGTCATTTCTACTTTGATGTTTACAACCAGAACAACGGTGCATACGCTGTGAAGGTCATCAAGGTGGTTGACTAATCAAGTAGTAACTCTCTAAACTCAAAGGAGTGCAAGCGAGCACAGCTCGACGAACACTCCTGAGGGTAACCAAAAGCTCGACACGGTTCGACTCCGTGTCGGGCTACAAAAGAAAAAGAAAAATGAGGCCGGTGCCTCAAAAAAAATGAACAATTAAAAGAAATGAACGAAAGAAACAAGTATTAACATAAAAACTTTACAGTTATGAAAAAGAAACTATTTTTCGCAGCAATCGCCATCATGACTATGGCCAGCTGCTCAGACAATGACTATGTAGGCGACAAGGCAGCCCTGAGCGCCGGCGCCGAAAGTGGAGCGATAAGCTTTAACTTGAACGTACCTTCCATCACCCGTAGTGATAAGACAGGCAGTGATGCAGCTACTGACTTGAACAACCAATTTATTGTATGGGGTGAGAAGAACGAAAATCAGTCTGCGGCTGGGGCTGCACCAACTACTGGAAATCTGGTTTTTAATAACTATCTGGTTGATTGGATTACCAATTCTGCATACACGACCACCTCTAATACTAAAGGCTGGGAATATGTAGGTTTAAAATTTGATGACGGAACTGCAAGTCCTGCGACAACGACCTATTCCACCAATATTTCACCTAACAGTGGAACTGACGAACAAACAATTAAGTACTGGGATTTTGCAGCAAGCACTTATACATTTACAGCGGTTTCTGCATTACCTGCTGATATTACTGCAGGAAATGTAAGAATTACAAAAACGCAGACGGGTACTACAGTTTACGACAAAGGATACTCTGTTGCACTGACAGCGTCAGCTGACCTCGACAAATTGTACTTTGCTGAGCGCAACAACATTGTAACTAGTTCCAACACCGACCGTACACAAGCCAACCAATATGGTGGTAATGTTACTTTCCGCTTCCACAATATGGCATCTAAAGTGCGTGTGGCAATGTACGAGACTGTTCCCGGATATTCTGTTACCATCAATAAGTTCTCTGTTGACAACGACGGTGATAATCCTGCATTTGGCGATATGACAGATGATGTCACTGCGAACTTCGCTGCTAATCTGCAAAACTGCGCAAAAGGAACAGCTGGTACGATGACTGTTAAATATATTGCAGATGAAGGTGCAACTAAGAACCATCCTACGGTGTCTTTTGATGGTACTAAAGCTAAAGTTCTTGCTCTCGGTACCAACTTAGCTGCTAGCAAGGTGCTTACAACATCTGCTTCAGATGCAACCTTCGATAAAAATGACAAAGCATATACCAGCGTCTTCCCTAATGAGGCTAATACTCAGAATCTGAAGCTGAAGGTCAGCTATACCCTTACCGCTCCTGTTACTGGTGAGACTATTGTGGTCAGTGATAAGACCGCAGAGGTTCCTGCAAAATACCTGCAGTGGAAGCCCGGTTATGCTTATACTTACATCTTTAAGATTACTGACGACAACCTCTATCCTATCACCTTCGATGCCGTCGAAGTTGTTGATGAGGACGGTCTCGCTGAATACATCACTACTGTTACTGAGCCAAGCATTACAACATTCGGTGTGAAGGATAGCAAATACGTTACTGGCAAGGATGAGTATGTGGCTGGTAGCGACATTTACGCAACCATCATGGATGGCAGCAGTGTTGTTGACTTCACGCTTGGAACTAACGTAAATGTATATCTAGCTACAACTACCGACGCAACAAACTTCCCGATTACAGAGGCTTCTGTTGCTGAGTCTCTCGCTGAGATTGCTGGTAGCAAGAAGATAACAACAGTACTGAAGAATAGTGATGGCACAACAAGCTTCACAGCTGCACCTGTTAAGGTCACTACTGTACCTGGCGAAGATGGTAAGACAAAGGCCATCAATGCTCTGAAGCTCACGGGTGCTGTGGCTACTACCTCTACAACAGCTCTGGTAGTCGAGTATATTAAGACTGCTGCTACGTACCATACTTCAAGTAGTGCTTATACATTTGCAAATGAAGCCGCATTCAATACAGAAATTTCTACTAATGGAAAACTGTACACAGATGCTGGTACAACAACCGAACTTACTTGGAGTGTTTACAACGCAGATGAGTCAAGTAGGACTGCTTCTTACTACAGACGCACTGCTGTGGATAATGTTGGCAAATATGCTTACAAGGTCATTCACGTTGTTGCTGCTCCTTAATATAGGAATATAGTAGATAACAAAAGCTCTGCAGGGTTCGACTCCCTGCAGAGTACCAAAAGAAAAAAGAAAAAAAAGAAAATGAGGCCGGGCCTCGAAAAAGAACAAAGAATAATTATGACTGAGCAAGAAACGAAGAAAACCTTCTTACCTAAAAAGGGTAACTATCGTGGACTCATCGTCTATCAAAAGGCGGAGTGTATCTACGATATTACCTTCTTCTTTGCTCATCATTTCTTCGTAGAGCGCAAAGACCGCACCATTGATCAAGTGGTGCAGGCCGCCCGCTCGGGCAAACAGAATATCGCAGAAGGCTGTGCAGCAGCCAGCACCTCTGCAGAGACCGAACTGAAACTATTGGGCGTAGCTCGCGCCAGCATGCAAGAGACTCTGTTGGACTTCGAGGACTATCTACGTACCCGCCACTTGGAACAGTGGGCATTAGACGACCCTCGTACCAAACAGACACAGGAGTTCTGTAAAAAGCATAACTCCCCCGCTGACTACACAAAGGACATCGACAAGCGCTCGCCCGAAGCGCTCTGCAACATCGCCATCACACTCATTCACCAGTTCGACAACATGATGGGTAAACTGTTAGACCGCCTGCAGAAAGACTTCGTTGAAGAAGGCGGCATCCGCGAGCGCATGACAGCAGCTCGCCTGGGCTATCGCAACGAGCAGAAGACTCGCATAGCAGAGCTGGAAACAGAGAACGCAACACTAAAAGCCCGCATAGCGGAGCTTGAGCAAAAACTCCGGAAACTGATAGGGCCTATGGGGCTTATAGGGCTTATAGGGTCTATAGGACTCATAGGGCGTATAGGGCACATGGGGCTAATGGGGCTCATGGGACTTATAAGCCTGGGGCTTACCGCCTGCTCCAGCGGTGGTGGTGACGATGCCGTGGCACCGGCTCCGACACCCGTGACGGAGGTAGCTATCAGCTTTGGCGGTAACGAGAGCCAGGAGGTGGATGTGAGCAATGGGGCCAATAGGGCCAATGGGGCCAATAAGGCTTATGGAGCCAATGGGGCTTATGGGCCTTATAGGAGGGCCGCCGGTGCTCCGCTGAGCGAAAGCGAGACGACGTTCAACGTCTGGGGCTATAAGAATATGAGCTACGATGCAGATGTCTATGGCGCAACGCAAACCGTATTCCCTGCCTATCGGGTAGATTGGCACCTCGGTAGCGCCGCCACCACCCTGACAAACAGTAGCGGCTGGGAGTACATACTGCCCGAAACCGGACAGAGCATCAAGTTCTGGGACTGGAGCGCCAAGGCATACCGCTTCTTTGCAGTGACAGGCTGGAGCGGAGCAGCGCCCCCCACACCCCCAGCAACCTATGAGGCCAATAAGGCTTATGGGGCCTATAAGGCCAATGAGGCCAACAAGCCCTATGAGATCAGCATGCTGTCTGATGCCAGCCCTGGGGCAGATGCAGAAGCAACTGCTGCCAAGAGGAATGCCACACCCTACTTCTCGCGGTTGTGGTTCTCAACGGGTAATCAGGAGACGTATCCTGACAAGCTGTTTGGCAAGCCAGTGACACTGGAATTTGTGAAGCCCTACACGCGCGTGCGATTCTTATTTATATACAGCTACCCTCGAGAAGGTATCAAGCTGACGGATAAGAGCTTCAAGCCTTCAGACGGCAGCAAGCACATAGCCCGCAAGGGAATCGTGACCGTCCACTACCCCACCGAGGGCACAGAACTTAAGGAATGGTTTACCGTAACGCCTATGACGGGTGCAGGTTCAGGGGAGTTGGAAGAACTCACCGAGGACTACGACCCTGAGGACGACGGAAAAGTATATACAGAGACCGACGAAGGTTGGTACATGGTGATTCCGAACAACGCTCAGGGCACCTATACGCTGTCAGTGAGTGTTAATGGAAATGACAAAACTGCCGTAGTGCCGGCAAACTATATGCAGTGGCTGCCAGGATACAGCTACACCTACGTCTTTAAAATCACCGACGAAGGCGGTGTGGAGATTGGCTGGGTAGAGTACGCCATGACACCGTGGAAGGAGATGGAAGCCGACTGGACGGTGTATAACTGGTAAGTGAAAAGTGAAAAGTGAAAAGTGAAAAGTTGAAAGTTGAAAGAAATAACGACCATAATAAGAGACGGTAGGACCAATAAGGCTTATGGGGCCTATGGGGCTTATGGGGCTCATGGGGCCTATGGGCTGCTGATAGCGCTGATGGCGCTCATCAGCCTGATGACTCTTACTGGCTGCTCGAAGGACGAGGCACCTGCTGGAGTGCTGAGCGGAACACTGAGCAGTGAACCAACAGGAACAGCTATGGCAGAGGTCGCCAGCTATGTCACCTGGTTCGACGAGGTAGTAAGTAAGAACCGCACTCAGGAGGCCAACAAGACCAATAGAGCTTGGGCGATTCCTTCGGGCTATGTGGCATACGAAGACGGAGAACAGCCCATCGGCATTGCCTTTACACAGAATAATCATGAGCCTATGATTGGCAACTTCTTCAAGAGTGGCGACAAGTGGCGTACCAGTGTAGAGGACATCCAGTCCGAAACAGACTACCAGCTCTATGGCTATATACCAGAATCGCCCGCCATCAAATATAGTATTACGGATTATAATGGGGCTGATGGGGCTTATGGGCCTAATGGGGAATATAGCACTGGTGCCATTATGACGTTGGAGAACGTACCCACCGTGATGCCTCACGACCTCTGTGTGGTGATAGGTGCCAAGGAAGGTGATGACAAAGAACACGACAACGGTTTGCGTCGAGGTGACTTTACGTTCCGCTCTTCAGCTGATGTCAAAGGCAACTTCGTCTTCCTGCTCTTCGACCATCTTTATGCTGCCCTGCGCGTCAGGATGACGATACATGAAGACTACACCAAGTTGCGCAAAATCAAACTGAAGTCGCTGCAACTGAGGACCCAGGCAGGAGAGACAAAGACCAGGAAAAAAACCGATATCACCGTAAAGTTAGAGGCTAACGACGGCAGTGCTAGTCCCATTACTGAGATTGCATACGACCAACCCGCCAAGTACGAACTCAACGAAGGAGGTCTGGAGTTCTGGTCGTCAGAAGATGGCGAGGAGCTGAAATCGGACGTCTATACCGAGTGTCTCGGTCACTTTATGCCCAGCGGCATCACCACACTCATCCTGACCAGCGTTTATGACGTCTATGACAGGAAGGAAAACCTGATTCGCAAGGACTGCAAAGCGACGAACACCATCGTGCTTCAGGAGCTGCTGACAGGACAGATAACAACAGAACGTGGCAAACGATATACGATAAACCTGATCGTTAAGCCGACATACCTGTATATGTTGTCGGAACCAGACTTGGATAACCCGACGGTGAAAATTAATTGATAATTGATAATTGACAATTGATAACTGATAATTGACGATATGAGACAATATATTACCAAACTGAAAAAGGGCATAAGGCCAATGAGGCTTATGGGGCTTATAGGACCCATGAGGCGTATGAGCCTTATAGGGCTTATAGGACTTATAAGCCTGCTGAGCCTCACGGCTCATGCCCAGATTAAGATTGGTGGTAATGTGTATGGCGGCGGTAACCATGCCGAAGTAAAAGGCAGCACGAAGGTGACTGTCAATGCCGGCGACATCGGTGCCGTGATGGATCCTAATGCTAATCGCCCGCTGGATGACCCTGCTGGCAAGGTGTTCGGTGGTGCCCGTATGGCCAATGTAGGAGGAAGCTCATTCGTTCATATCGATGGCGAGCATGCCAGCGACTATATTCTTATCAATCAGGTGTTTGGCGGTAACGATATCGCCGGACATATCGGTACAGCAGCAGCTGTAGGAGCAACCATTCCTACGGAGCTGACAGAAGTTGGCACCGGCGAAAAGCAGAACGCCGTTGACGAAACTTTCAACAGCTACGTGCGCATCAGTACCAAGACGATGGATCCTGATAACGAAGCTTCCTATTATACCCAAAGCGAAATTGATGCCGCCTCAACGAATCCAGAGGCTGCCGCATACGGTAAGAAGACTACTGATATCAAACCTCATGAAGATGCAAAGAAGGTTTATATCGGACAACTCTTTGCCGGTGGTAACGGCGACTTCACCTACACCGATGAAGAAGACAATCCGCTGAGAGACGGCGACGACTATATCGTCATGCAGGGCGACATCATCATTGCCCGTAGTGCGACACCGTTCGTCCTCCCAGAACAGGACAAGACCTATCTTGAAATCAAGGGTGGTTCTATCGTCTATGGTTATGGTGGTGGTAACAATGCTACCGTGAAGACACAGAACATCATCCATATCGACAACCCCAGTGCGGTGGTGAATAGCATTAAGGATGGTGAAACAGAACTACTCACCACCGAGCGTTTCAAGGAGATGGGCATCAATACGGCATTCTCATTCCCCAGCAGTGGTGCCTACCAGATTGGTCGCTTCTTTGGTGGTAACAATAAGGCTGAGATGACCATCCGTCCTACGTGGAACCTGCTCGCCGGTAAGGTGCGTAACCTCTACAGCGGTGGTAACCGTGGCTCCATGACCTCTCCCGATGGCTTGTTGCTTGAAATCATGCCATACTCCAGCCTCATCGTCGATAACCTCTATGGCGGTTGTCGTATGGCTGACGTAAAGCCTACGGTGGACGGTGAATATTTGCCTTGTACGAATCTGCCGGGCTATAACTTCCCGAGTGAATTGTCTGCCCGTGTGTTGGTAAAAGGCGGACATATCAATAATGTCTATGGCGGTAACGACGTGACAGGTACGGTCTATGGCGGTAATGCTGTCGGTATCCATACTACTGTCTATGGTGATATATATGGCGGTGGTAATGGTGCTTATCCCTATACAGACTCTCCATCACTTAAAGATGATGACACCTATGGCGACTTCTGCTACTATGACGAAAACAGTCCCGGTGGTACTGAGGGCCTTAATGCCTTCCGTCCGAACGCCGAGCAGGTGTCTATCCACTTGTCAGGTACTAATGCAGAGAACAAGACGGTCATCAAGGGTTCTGTCTTCGTCGGAGGAAACTGTGCATCGTTGGCTACCAAGAAGAGTAATCCATTGGTCGAGTTGAAGATAGGTTCTCACGTCATTGCTGACAAGGTATTCCTTGGTAACAATGGTGAGAAAATGGTAGATGAGTCTATTCTTCAGCATTATGCCAATGTATATCCAGGAGCAGACAACTTCAGCTCATTTAATTTAAAAACTGACGCATCCACGTTTGCAGATTATATGGATGGCGTTGCCATGCCTTTGAAGCCCAGTCTTGTTTTTGATAATACGGCCAACGGTGACGCTAAAAATTACGAAGACAACACGAGTATGATAGGCTCGTTCTTCGGTGGTGGTAACAGAGGTAGTATGATTGTCAGCGGCAAGACAAGCCTGAAATTCGACAGAAAGCTGATTATCTTCGACAAAATCGTTGCCGGCTGTAACAATGCCAATGTAGCAGAAGGACCGTATAATGCTGCCTACGAAGGTGGATTGTTAGGCACTACCGATGAACGTGACAGCTACACCGAGGGTGGCAAGATTAAAGACCGCATAGAGTTGAATCTCGATAATGTCGTCATCAGGCCGCAACGTTGGAATGACACGTTTACTGCAGTCCCCAATGGTACGACACTTACGGCAGGCAAGGAGTATTATGAGACCGACCTGCACGAGACGAAGTTTATTGCTAAAGGTACAGAGGTTTCCACCACAGCTAATCCATACTACGAATTGACGACTGTCGGATTGAGTCTGGAGTGGAACACTGCCAAGTGGTCATTAGACGAGAATGACTTTGTAAAGACAGGCACGACGAGTGTAGGAAGCAAGGGAGACCCAGGATACTGTGAAGATATCGATCGTCGTCTGCTCTGTGGTAACGTCTATGGTGGTTGCTATACCAGTGGTCATGTAAATGGTAATGTCGTCATCAATATCAATCAGGATTTGATGGAGCGTGATGTTATCTTTGCCCAGACCACCACAGACCCATACGTCATCAGCGGGGAACGCCGCACCGGCGTGCTCAGAGAAGCTCAGGGTGACGACGTGATGGCAACATCCTTGGCTGTTTATGGTGGCGGTTATGGTGAAGATACCGAGATATGGGGTAGCACCACCATCAACCACAATAATGGCTATGCCTTCCAGATGTATGGAGGTGGCGAGGAAGGTATTGTCGGTAAGAAAACCAACGAAGGTGAGTATGTCTATAACGCAGCCTATAGCACCACGGTTAATCTGAAAGGTATCAATCCTGGCTACTCAGAGAAAGAGAGCGGTCTGCCCATTCCTGAGGCAGAATATATCTATGGTGGCGGTAACGAAGGCGATGTCCTCGGTGACTCATACGTCTATCTGGGCAATGGTCGTGTCTATGATGCCTTCGGAGGTGCTTCCAACGCCGACATCTATGGTGGTACAGAAGTCCATATAGGATATAATGGTGGTTTCCCCTGGGTTCGTGACAATGTCTATGGCGGTAACGACTTCGGTGGAACCATTAGGGGTAATATAAACCATTACACGGTAACAACACGAGAAGTCTTCGATCTAGAGTTGAAACGAGCAAGTTCCTATGTGAAGTATATCCAGGGGCGTGTCGATTCTATCTTCGGTGGCAACTATGGTTACTATGACTATGCAAACCCCATCTTCAAAGACTACACCTACTCAAGAGGTGAGGCAGCTATTCCATCTGGATATGCTCCTGGCGCTCCCCGTCTTGATGGTGAGGGAGAACCTGTATTCTCTTTCCCTCATCTGAACGACAACTCCTTTGTTCACTTCGTGCCAGAAGATCACTCCAACAATCATGTGGAGTACATCTTTGGCGGCAGTGCCGGTTTCCCAGGTCATGAAAAGTTGTGTAACTCCATGCAGAAAGAGGCCTATGTGCTCCTCGATGACACGAAGACCAAGGATGCCAACCGCTTTGCCAATGTTGATGTCTATGGTGGTGGCGCCTTCGCAGGTGTTGGAACTTCATTTACCACCTTGGGTGCGGGGCGTACCGCTGTTGACTTGTTTGCTGGTAGCTTCCATAACATCTATGGAGGTTGTAACCGAGAGGGATTGGTAGGCTATACCCGTGTCAACGTGCCTACTGAATCCACTGCCAAGGTGAATGCCCTCTTCGGTGGTGGTAAGGGATATGACATTTCACTGTTCGCAGCAGACAAGCATCCTGAATTGGCTGCACGCTTCTGCGACCACTACGTCACCTGTGTAGATTATAAGAGTAAGGATGCCATTGTGAACGATGCCATCTATGGCGGTAATGAGAATTGCCGTGTCGCGTGCGATACCTATATTAATATAGAAGCGCCTGTCATGCAGAGCAGTGGCTATCAGGCAAACATCTATGGTGCCGGCTATGGTCGCCAGACGGTATCCGGACGTACCAACGTGTTCATGAACAACGGTTCGAATGCCTATAAGGTATTTGGTGGTGGACGCGATGGTAATGCCTATAACTTCGCATCGCTGAGTAGTTGGCTTACTAAGCAGTTCCGTATTGCAGCAGGAGATCCTGAAGCTGACGTGCAAGATAAGGTGGACGCTTATGGCAATCACCTGAACTCATACAAGACCTATATCGCATCTAATCCTTTAAGTCTGCCGACCAATATTGGTACATACCCCAACGCTGAAGGCGCATACGATGGTACCTATACCAACGATATTCTTCCTACACTTGAAAAGCCAATACCTACTTACCACCAGACCAACGTCCATATTATGAACGGTGGTAATGTCAGCGGCTATGCCTACGGCGGTGGTTATGGTATCAATGCCGTGGTAGCAGGTTCTACCTATATTGAACTGAAGGGTGGTAACGTGAATAAAGATGTCTATGGCGGTGGTGAAGGAGGTCCGGTATTCGATGAGTTCGGACTGAAAACCTTTACTGCAACCACCAACGCCATTATCGAAGGTGGTATGGCTCGTAACGTCTATGGTGGTGGTTATCTGGGATCAGTGGGTATGCACCATAAAACTGTTGACGGAGAACTCGTAGAACAAGCCATCAACGTGACAGATGCTACAGAAATCCCTGCTGTAACCAATGTGACTATCGGTAAGGTAAAGAAAGACTCTGAAACCTTAAGCTTCTATAATGGTGTACCTGCTATCCAGCGTAATGCCTACGGTGGTGGTGAGGGTGGTTCCGTCTATGGCACCACCAACCTGACCATCAACAACGGTTACATCGGTTATCGCTATAAGAACACCTCAGAAACGGCAGTTCCCAACTACGAATACGTACCAGAACTGGACGACCAGACTCCTAACGCTATTGAGTTGGCTGGTAATGCCTTCGGTGGCGGCTACGTCATCAACAGCTTCGTGGACAAAGCCAACGTCACGATGTATGGCGGTACAGTACGCGGCAGCCTCTATGGTGGCGGTGAGCTCGGTCCTATCGGACGTGGTTTGATGAAGGACGGTGCTACTGGCGGTGTCGAGAATGGCAAAGCCAATATCTACAAGGCTGGTAAGACCCACGTACAGCTGTATGACGGTCATGTGCTTCGCAATGTCTTCGGCGGTGGCCGTGGTAAGGACAGCTGGGGCGGTGACGGTACGAAATACATAGATGCCGATTTGATACCGACCCTGGACCTCAAGGCGAAAGGCTACGTCTTCGGACAGACCGAGGTAGATGTCTATGGCGGTGAGGTAGGTACCGACGAGGGTGTTGCCTTAGGCTATGGCAACGTCTTCGGTGCCGGTGATGTTGGTTGTGTATATAGTGCCTACGAAAACGAAAGTGGTGTCCTCAGTATCGGTAAGAAACCTGACGGCAGTAAACGCTATGATGGCAAAGACAATAGCGAGGGCTATTACTATAAATATGAGGATGGAGCATTCAAGACTTCTGGCACTGAATATATTCTTACCGAGGACTGCAAGGTACTTGTAGAGCCGAGATGTAAGGCTACTGATGCTCTTTCCATTAATGGTGTTCCCTATGCCGAAGGCGATTATGTCCCGACTTCCGCTCTGAACTATTTAGGCAACAAGACTGCAGACAAAGCTATATGGGACATCCTTGGTAAGGAAGATGTCAACAAAGAAGGTATTATTATCCACAATGCCGTCTTTGCTGGTGGTAACACCTCTCCTGGATCTACCGAAGTATATGCCAATACCAGCACGGTATTCGGTAATGCTACGGCTTCTATCCACGATGTCTATAACCGCGACCTCATCTCTATCGGTAGAGGTCGTGTAGGTGGACTGTACGGTGATGGTAATCTGACGTTGGTAGATGGCTATCGTGAGTTGAACATTACCAACTACGGAACAGACTACTATCATATCAACTCTGAGATTACTTTGGATGCTTATAAGGCTCTCCCAGTCCGTGAGGCTGCCTACTATGAGATTCGCTATAAGTGTCTGACGTCATGTACTGACAAGGACGGCAAGACCTATGCTGTCGGTTCTACCATCACTGCCGACGAGATGCAGACCGTCTTTGAAGGCGTTATTGTGGATGGTAAGTCAATGATACAACCTGATGGCAAGCCATTAGAAGCATATTGGAAAGAGAATGGTGTCTGCTCTCGCTATGCGGGTCGCCCGATGAACACCATCCAGCGTGCCGACTTCTGTGGTGTCTTCGGCAGCCGCATGGTGATGCAGGGTGCTCAGGACCGTGTGCCAGAGGTAGTGGATTACACCAACTACACCATCAACCGTGTACGTGAGGTTTCGCTAAACAAGAAAGTCTCTGTACGCTCTGGTGATGCTGGCGATGCTAAGAACAAGGAGCATGGTAACTACTTCGGTATCTACAGCGTGGTGAACTTCCTCGGTGCTCTCACGAGCGATGTCGATTTCCACAATGCGGTTCGTAAGACTGATAACGAAGATGCAACGACGTATCAATGCGATGCAAAGGGCAAGGCTTATGGCACTGCCACCTACTATGATTGGAAGGACCAGTTCCATGAAGAGCGTAAACGCAACAATGGTAACTCCCACAACAAGGTAGCTCTCGCCTCTGGTGTCTATCTGGAATTGACCTCCGAGAAGGGTACTGGCAAGGGACTCTATGAGAAGGACTGGGGTTACATCACCGGTGTCGTAGAACTCGACCTGATTAACGTGCAGCCTGGTATTGGTGGTGGTTATGTCTATGCCAAGAACGAGCACGGCATACGCAGCTCTTCAGGTAAAACTCACACCATTTTGGCCGATTTGAATGTTGGCGCTATTACAAACAACCAGTTCCAGTATGATGAAACGGAGAGCAACAAGAAGGAATGGGAAACCTCTGGTAACTTCGTTCATAGCACACAGACTATTATTGACGACTGCTACAATATTGGTAACAAATATCATTCAGAATATAAGGATCCCGATGGTGTTCCTGCCCACTATTGGTATATCAAAGGTGCCATCTATGTCTATGACCAGTACATCTCAGCCTATACCGGTTCTCCGAATGCCTTCAGCGAAGAGGTAAGCATTCCGTTGACCATCACTTCCGCTTCTCATGGTAAGATGACGTTGCTGAACGTGATGCCCAGTCGCTATGCTTACTATGCTAATGGTAATACCCTGACAAAGCTTGGTAAAGACCAGAAGATTGTCATTCGTGATAAGGAATACGGTCTTAACGATGCTATCAACTATTGGGATTACAGCCAGCTCAGTGCTACCGAGAAGAATATGTTCGTAAGTGACACCTACGTCACCGTAGCTGACTGTAAGTATAGCAAAGAGGACGTTGACATTATTCCTGCTGGAACTGTTCTCTTACCTTCTGAATTTGAAGAGTTGAAGGCAGCCCATACAGAGGTCTATCATGTAGCGAAGGAAACGGAAGTCCCCTTCGAAGAAGTGTTCCGTTCTTCTAACAATGTCAGCCACGACACCGGTTATATCCTGACTTACAATATCGACAACCCGAACCAATGGAATACCTGGTACACGCCAAAGAGCGGAACCTCTTTGACTGGCAAGGTCGATTCTGAGGGAATCAAGTCGAAGACGAGGGCTGACTACGAGGACGGTCCTACCTATACGCCAAAGACCACTGGCATGTATGGTCAGAATAACTACAAAGTTGGCAGCATCATCCCTCAAGATGAATATACAACGTATGGCACTGCTTACGCTAAACTAACCGACGCTCAGAAGGCTGCACTTGGAACACAGGCAACTTTCCATGAAGCCTATGTCGTGACTGCAGAACTATTGGAGACCAAGAACAAAGATAATGTCGATCAACGTCTGCATAAGGGTGCCACCTTGGCTCGCCAGGATTACACCGATGCTCAGTGGACAGCTATCAGCAGCAGCGTTGCTAAGGCATACGTTGCTACCAGCACCGTTCAGCTCAGCAAGACAGAGTTCATCTATCGCAACAGCTATTTGACAGCAAGTGAGATTACTGCCCTGAAGGCAGAATATCCTGATGCTATTGATACAGAGATTGACAAGGCAATGCAGGAGGCATACTACTGTACTGAAGAAGGTAAGTATGGCGGTAACTACTATGAGACGAGCAAGAACTACCGTGCTCTGTCAGCCTTCACCGCTATGTCAGAGGATGACCGTGAGAACTTCACCTTCAACTACGATGCCCTTGACTTGCTCATCGATCCGAACTACGGCAGAGCTGAAGGCGTTAAGTATCAGTATGATGGTGAGGGTTATACCACACCAGAACAGGCAGCCCTTAACAAAGCTACCTATTCACTTCCTACGTCCATCGACTACACTGCGACTTACAAGGGAACAGAAAGCCTGCCATACAAAAAAGAAGATGGCTCTAGTGCAACAGCAACAGATGGTACAGTTCTTACTCGTAAAGAATATGAGGATTTGCCCAATGAGCGGTTCTACTGGTCTCCTATCAATGTGGGTGAAGCCGGTAATTACTACGTCGTAACAGAGACTATCATCCTTGGCGATACACCTTACGCTGCCGGACAGGTCATCACCAAAGACACTTACGACGGACTGATAGATACGGATAAGGCAAAAGTAGAAGTATTGACCTTTACCTCTACCGGTGAATATTACTATTGCCGTGAGGGATATACTATCAAAACCAATTATTACACAGATGACAACAAGGGTGCTGTCACTGACTTCTTCGATGGAACAAAGACTTATACAACTAACGTTCCCGCAGGTACTGTCATTACGAGTGACGGTTATAGCAATGTCATTAACAAACAGACCAACTTCTCTATTCATGGACTAGCACCTACGGAGACCAGTACGCTGTTTGTCACTCGCGGTGCTGACATCTTCGACCTCTCGAAGGAGAAGATTATCACCGTCGTCTATCAGTATGATTACGTTGAGAGTGACATGGCTGGTACACATATCACGCCAGTGAGCGAGCGCCACATCCTGAATATCCACCTGAACTTCAAGAGTGGTATTCCTACCGTGGAGGATATCCGTCAGCCGGACATCATCCTGCCGGGTACCGCTCTGTCTATGCCTGAGCCATACGTCACACCGGGTGCTTACGAAATCACCGGTGGCGGTTGGAAGTTGTTCGAGACACCGACAGATGCCGAGAGCCATATCAACGGCGTAGAATACACCAACTCTGAGCAGCCGCTCTATCTCTATCAGAACCAGTATTATCTGGCCTACTACACCAAGACGTATCTGGGTGAGACCTATTCTAACCATGTACCTGTCAGCGTGGCGAACTACCATGACATCAAGAAGGTAATGGGCGATAAGGACCACCACTACTACATCGACCATAAAGATGTACACGAGCGTTTGAAGGTAGAGCCAAAGATTTACATCAATGACTACAGCGAAAGCTCGGAGAACGGTCTCGACCTGTTCAAGGATCTGTATGACCTGTCACTGGTCACCAACTCGTCGAGTGCAGGTACTGACGGCTACACCGTTGCTGATGGAAAGATTACGGCAGCAACTGGCGAGGCTAATGAGAGCCTCATAGGACAGTATCTGCTGAACGAGCGCGTCAAAGGAGGAAAGAAACTGGAGTTCTTCCTGCGTACGGATATTGCCCATCCTGAGACATGGACACCAATAGGAACCGACGAACAATGCTTCGAGGGAACGCTGCACGGTGATGGTCATACCATCAGCGGTCTGGACAACTCGTTGTTCAACAACCTCTGTGGTAGCGTCTATAACCTTGGTGTTACTGGTACGTTCAATAGCGCTGGTGTAGTAGATAAGGGTACCGGTTATGTAGAAAGTGCTTGGGTTAAGACAACAGCTACAGAAGCGGTAACGGGAACGAAACCTTATGCCGTCTTTGGTGCTCCATCAGATACCAAGGGCTATCAGGTTGTCAACTCTTACTTCTGGAATGGCAACAACAGCTTGTTTAACACAAGCACTGAAGATGGTGTTACCACTTCCGGTGGTGCCCGTGGTAAATCTCGTGCTATGACTGCTCAGGAGTTCTACAACGGTACGGTGGCTTACAACCTGAACAACTTCTACCTGTACAAGCGCTATAGCGACCAGAAGACAACTTCAGGCGATGAGAAGCAGAGGTACAGCTACTTCACCATCGGCGATGATAATAAGTTAGTGCTGCAGAACAACCACTACTACAGTGAGCATACCGACCTCTGCTCTACTGGCCACATAGATGATAGCGGCAACGCCATTATGTATGTGGAGGACCGCTTTGCCGATGGTGACTTCCGCTATGCAGGTGGTACCATCCCCGATACCGAGGACGAGCGTTACTATACTTGGACGGAAACAGATGAGGAAACGGGAGTAGAAACCGTACGAAGCGAATTCTTCCCCATCTGGCCCGACGACTACATCTTCTTTGGACAGAAGCTGACCTACGACTGGGCAGTGGAGGCTCATCAGGAAGTGCCGACGGCTGTGGTTCGCGATGGTGGACGTCTGTCCTACGGTGACAATGCCAACCGCGTCTATCGTGCTCCGGCATACTATCGCTCGAAGACGATGGGTGTGGCTCACTTCAACCCGCAGGCATATCTGGCACAGACTCGGAAGAATGTTCCGGCTACGTTGGCATATCCGCAAATGACAGCCATTGACTTCAAGGGACACTATGGGGCCAATGAGGCCTATGGGGCTTATGGGCTGGGCTGGAACACCCAGACTGGGCAGTTCTACGCTCCGCTGCTCGACGACGATGGTCTGAGAGGCATCATCAACTGTGACGAGACACAGAACCTGCTGGCTTATGCTCCTGCCGAGGCTGAGAACAAGAAGACCTACGATGTGCTGGAAGCTTACTTCACAGAGCCCATTTATGAGGAGCACTATAACAACGATGAAGGCTATCGCCTCGTACGTGAGGCTGCTACAGCAACCGTCCATGGTCACCTGGTACAGAACGATCTGAAGGCCACCAACGACCATCTGCTGGTTGACCATCAGGACTTCAATGCTCCGGTTGCCTACGACTTCGATGCAGACCACCTGATGTGGTATCAGCGCATTCCTACTGACGAGGAGTATGTTGACTTGGAGAAGGGTTGGCAGGGCATCAGCGTACCGTTCACTGCCGAGTTGGTAACCACCAACGAGAAGGGTGAGATTACCCACTTCTACAGCGGCAGCGACGAGAGCCATAATGAAACTGGCACGAAGACGAAGAAAGGTCATGAGTACTGGCTACGTCAGCTGACCGATGGTGAAGACATGACACTGAAGCCAGAAACCACAGGTACCTTGGAAGCTAACTTCCACTATCCTGCTGCTGCCGGTGACAACAAGACCGTTGGCAACACCTTCCTGTGGGATTACTATTATAAGAACGAGCCTGTCCACGACCAGCAGGACAAGAATGCGGACACCTACTTGCAGTACCGTCAGTACTACAACAGTGAGCGCACCTATACTAACTATCCGTTGCTGTCAGCTGCTATGCCATACATCATCGGTCTGCCAGGTAAGACTTACTATGAGTTCGACCTCAGCGGTAATTTCGAGGCTGAGAATACGGCAGTGCCCATCACTAAGATTGGTAAGCAGATTCTCTCGTTCGTCTCCAACAAGCGTGAGCACATCGATGTCAGCGATGATGAGATAAAGAGGGCTGAAACGACGGTGAAATATAGTGGACAGAACTACACCTTCAAGCCCAGCTATCTGAACGAGACCTTGGAGGTAGGTGCTACCAATACCCATTACGCACTCAACACGACAGGTAGTAGCTTCGACAAGACCGTCGCTGCAACGAATGTCAGCGCCTTCCGTCCGTACTTCACCGGTCCTGCTGATGCTCCAGCAAGACAGTTTGTCGCTCAGCGCATCGCCTTCGGTAGCACTGATGGTGAGATATACGACGGTCCCGAGTCAGCTCTTGGTGGTCTCGAGATTTACGTGAAGGATCATCGCATCATCACCACGTCGCACCTGAAGGAGGCTGTGGTCATCAGCATCGTCAATGTCGGCGGCATCTCGCTTGCCAACTACGTGCTGCAGCCGGGTGAGACCGTCGAGACCCGCGTCCAGAACACTGGCGTATATATCGTGAACAAGAAAAAAGTCTTTGTGAAATAAACCACGGATTACACGAAATAAAACACACAACATAGATGTTAGTACGATGCTGAGAGCTGAGAAAAGACATAAAATATGAGCAAGAAAGAGGCACTAAAGATATTTGATAATAATAATGTTCGCGTCGTTTGGGATGACGAACAACAGGAATGGTATTTCTGCGTTGTTGATGTCATAGAGGTTCTGACTGATAGCATTAATCCAACAGACTACCTCAAAAAGATGCGCAAAAGAGATCCTGAACTGAATGTCTATATGGGGACAAATTGTCCCCAGGTACTGATGACGACCCCAACGGGGAAACGTCGTAAGACCCTTGCTGCCAATTCAGAGCAACTATTCCGTATCATCCAGTCTATACCCTCATCTAAGGCAGAGCCTTTCAAACAATGGATGGCTCTGGTGGCTGCTGAGCGACTCGATCAGATGCAGGATCCAGAACTTTCTATAGATCAGGCAGTAGCTGATTATCAGCGTTTAGGCTATTCAGAAAGTTGGATAAACCAGCGATTAAAGAGCATTGAAGTGCGTAAACTTCTTACTGATGAGTGGAAACGTGGTGGCATCCAAGGCCAGCAATATGCTTCGCTTACTGATATTATAACAGCAGCATGGAGCGGAAGAACCACTAAGCAATACAAGCACTTGAAAGGCCTACACAAAGAGAATCTTCGTGATAATATGACGAATGTTGAACTGCTATTGAATTCTTTAGCTGAGGCCTCGGCGACAGAGATTTCAAAGAAAGAAAATCCACAAGGATATGGACAGAATGCTGACGTCGCCAAACGAGGCGGAAATGTGGCAAAAGCTGCCCGCAATCAGTTAGAATCACAACTTGGTCATTCTGTTGTAACATCACTTAATGCAAAGGACTATTTTAAGAGTATAGAGCAAAAAGAGAATGAACAATTGGACAGTAATAGTGACGATAAATAAAAACAATATATGACACACACTATGAATATAACATACAGATGTAAGAAGCAAGTAACGAGGTTGATGGCAAGGTGTACCCAAGGTGCAACCAAGGTGTACCCAAGGTGTACCCAAGCTCTAAGCAGGCTCATGAGTATGCGTAGGAGCAGCTTAGGAGCAGGCAAGGAGCAGCTTAGGAGCAGCTTAGGAGCAGCTAAGGAGCACCAAAGGAGCACCAAAGGAGCACCAAAGGAGCACCTAAGGAGCACCAAAGGAGCACTTTGGAGTATGCCTACGCTATGCCTCCGCTCTGCCGTGATGGTCATCTTAATGATGGTTGTAGGGGGAAATGAAGCATTGGCGCAGACCGACTTTTCGGGTACGTATTTTATTGCAAATGACGCAAATCATGCTGCTGCTATTGATACACGGTGGTACTTAGTACCTGGAGCGGATCCACATCAACCCCACTATGCTGACGCTTATTTTAGTGATGAGTATTGCAATAAATCAGGTAAAGGCGATTATAAAACAACCTATGGTGACCCTGAAAAGCCTTTCCTTACCACTTACCAGACCAATCAAGACTTAAACTCCATCTGGATTATCAGTTCTGCTGGCGATGGGTCTTATTATATCAAACATGCCAAAACGGGCAAGTACATTATCTATGAGCCGCCTTACCAGAGTGCAACAAACCGTAAGTCTATGCACCTTGAAAGTACAGAAACTCCTGGAGAAAATGCCAAGTTTACCATTACTGGTAGCTTAAGCGGTCCCATCAATATCAACCCTAAAAGCGTCACTTCCGGTAATAAGTACTTCAACCCTGCAACAGGCGTTGGAAACCGTGCTTATTACTATGCTCCTACAGGAGAGTACTGGCACGATGGAATGATTGGACTTTGGAGTGGTAGTGATGGTAATTCCAGATGGTGGTTTGAGAAAACCGTCATTCCACCTACCATCACATACAATGAAGAAACAGGTGAAGCAACGATAACCTCGGTGACGGGCACAACTATTCATTATGAGTTTGATGGTACTGTACCAACGAGCAGCAGCGCAACATATTCAGACCCTGTATCGATGGCTGGACATACTATCATCAAGGCTATTGCTGTGGATGCTCAAAGTACAACCTCAAATGTCGTTACGCTGACTTTGAAAGATTTTACCTACCATATCTTGTATAAGGATAAAACAGAGGCTATTCGAGCAACAAAGAGGCAGGCTGTTGGTAAGCAGCTGAGTGAAAGTTATACGGATATTCCCGCTGCCATCCGTAGCCCGTATTTAGATGGTGAGACCATTACGTTCTACAACGATGCGGATTGTGCGGAAGAGCATAAAATTTCCGAGACACCATCTGCAACGAGTGACATCTATGTAAGATATACGACGACTCATCTGGATGGCAAGTTCCTACATCTTCAAGGAGCCCGTGCCCTGAACATTACGATAAATGGTGACTACATCTCCGACAGCGGAACGGCAGGTAGTGGTGCGTTTGCACATAAACCAGGCGCTACTGAAGACGAAAAGATGACCAGACCCTACTTGTGGTACCTCTTAGGAAATGATCCATACGCCATAGAGATTAGGAATGCTCAAACAAACAACTATATAGGATATACCACTCCATCAACGCTTTCATTAGAAACAGCACCGACGAATAAGAAGTTTATCCTTATGACGGGCAGTGATCCTGGTGTTTATACGGGTGACGGCGAACACTACGAACAGATGGAGCTGATGGCGGCTACAGGCGATGGCAACTACTATCGCATCAGCCGCTCGGTTGATGCCTTTAGCCTCAGCACCACTACTACTGGTGATGCTACCCTACAGATAACTGCAGCTCCCAACAGTTCTTCTGCTACTTACAACCTGATTGACCAGGCTGGTAAGATATTGCTAACCAAGACTAGCAAATTAGATAACGTGGTAATACCAGATGAATGGGTGAGCCCGATGGTTGAGACATATAACTATTGGAAAGTCGGCGCTTTCGACATCTATGGTACAGGAGATAATACAGTCTATAAACTCAAGGATAATCCAGAGGCATACCGTATCACAACTCCTACGGATGTGGATGACGGCATGATTTATATCACTTACGAAGTGAACAACACCATCACCTTCGACATCTCTGACGATGATGCCGTTCACAACGAACTATATCCCGCCTATAGACTTAAGTTCTATGGTGGTGAGAAATTCCTGCAAGAGAACGGAAAAGACGGTCTTGATGGCACTGCACAAAAGGCAGAATACCCCTACTCCAATGGTGATGCTATGCTGTATGTCTATAGCGAAACCAAGCGAGAAACGCAATTCAACTCTGGCGCCAGCACCCGTGCCCGTTGGTTGTGGTATGCTGTCAGCCCTCAAGCAGCAAAAGTCAACACCGGCTCAGGAGAGGTTGATGTTACTCCAGACTATCACGGTGACCCCTATCATGTGAAGATTATGAGCCACTCTTCTCAGGCTTCGAGCCATAACTACTTCCGCACCTACGTGGTGAACTATGGCGGTAGCAACCATGTGGTAACGGGTGTGACCACAAAGAACGAGAATGTAGATGCGTCTCACGACAACCAGCTCCCGACAGAGTATATGATTCTGAGTGCTCCTAACGACAGATATAAGTTGGTTACTGTTGATGAGATTTCTGATGGAACAACAACAGAGCGTCGCACGGTGAACACCTTCGAGCAGTACTGGAAGAACAATCCCACTGTTCAGAACAGGTTGGGTGACGCGAAAGTCGCTGCTTCAGAAAGCACTACCGGCGACGGCATCCAACTCACAACAGCACAAGCATCCCTGTTGACTGGCTGGCATACCTACAAGGCTTGGGCGAACGCCGCACCTTGGGTGTCATGGAGCGACGAAGGAGGAAGTGGCAAGCAATATCATAACAAGCACCACTGGTTCCAGACCATTGACATGGGCTCTACCGGTGAGTTCACCTTCGAGGCTACCACCCTTGAGCCGGAAGTCATCCTTCTCGACAATCACGGTTGGGAAATCATGCGTATGCCTTTGTCTGATGCCGCTAAGCTGAAGAAATACGACAGCCCGATGGTAGAGACCTATCATTGGTATCCTACTGCTGCCAAAGTGACTGGCTATCACAAATATAAGGTTAGCGACCCGGAAATTACTGTATATTATTCGTATGAAGAAGGTGGTAAGACCAAGTGGGGCAACAGTGGTTATCACTATACCCACACGTCAAAATCACTTGCCGACACCCCATACCTCCATTTTACTGAACATGGTTGGGAGGAACAGCCTGCCAGTGTAAAGACCGACTTCTATGTTACATACGATGTTAGCCCAGCTTACGCACGATACTATTCTGGTGCTGCGACCGAAGCTGCTGCTACCGTCACTGCTTTCTGGGTAAAGCAAGGTGACGACTATGCCTACATCAATGAAAGCAATCAACTGACCACCACTACCGACCCTACCACTTTACCAGATGTTGAATTTGCGGAATGGTATGTGAAGCCTTACTTCGACATTGATGTTGAAATGGGCTACCAGTACGATGTGGAAGAAGATGATGGAGCAGGTGGCACCTACACACCAAACAAAACCCAAAAGGATGTCCAGAACTACGAAGAGGGCAGGAACGGCTTCGATCCTTATAACGTTCAGTTCCAGAACGTCAAGAAAGAGTACTATTATTTTAAGACCAATACCACAGGTTCTTACCTTGCTGGCGGTTGGGAGGGAACCTCATCAAACCTGAGCTTGCAGAACTTGCATGGTGAAGGAACCACACAAGAAAATGTTGACGGTTACGACCAGACCAAGCTGAGCATCACTAATGCCACCTTCATGGTGGTGAAGGACGAAAGCGGTAACATGCTACTGATGCCTCGTTTCGACCATACGAAGGTGGTGAACTCTTTTACTGATCCTTATCTGTCAGCTCCTAATGTTGCTACGCAGACCTTGGAGCTCACTATGGCTCCCAAGGTGATTTATAACTCTAATGAATTTGCAGCACTCAACGGTCAATATACTTTGGCTTCAACCTTTACATTTGATGAAGATTTTGAGTCATTAGGCACATCAGATTATCCTTTTACAGGTTCTATTGATGGTGGTCTTCATCCCATCTCAGGTCTTAAAAAGCCTCTGATAGCATACGCGGAAAATGCTATTATCAAGAACGTCATCCTGGATGAGGTTGACATCACCACCGATGGCAATGCTGGTGCTATTGTTGCCAATGCCACAGGCGAAACTCGTATCTACAACTGCGGTATCAATGGCGGTAGCGTCGCTGGAACTGACAGTGTTGGTGGTATTGTAGGTGTGCTCGATGGATATTCTCGCGTCATCCATTGCTATAGTTATGCTACTATCACTGGTGGTGGCGATGTCGGTGGTATCGTGGGCTATAACAATTATGCTTCTAATGCTTCTAACATCAGGACCATGGTGATGAACTGCATCTTCTATGGCGATATCACGGGAGGTACTAAGGTCTCTCCTGTTTATGGCGGCAAAAATATTAACAACCTAAACAGTGGAGGTCTGAACACTTTTAACTATTATGCATACGATGAGCTGAAAACAAAAGCCATTACTGACTACAACTGTGCTTTGGCCATTGAGGAGAAGAACCTGAAGCGCTTCGAGTTTTATCGTCTGTTACTCAACAGCAACCGCCGCTTGGCGGCATACTATGCCTCAACCAGTGCTGGCGATGTCCACGAAGAAGACATGATGAAGTTCGTGCTGGAAACGGCAGACCGTTCTATCGCAGAACCTAAGCCTTATCCAATATTGAAAGATCAGGACTATTATCCTTCTATCATCAACTATGATGTGGAGAATGCGCCTGATAGTGCTTCTGTAGGACGCAATCATGGTGGAAAATTAGGCAGGACGCTTTCGGTAACGATTAATCAAGGTAGTGGCGCTCCTGATGGCGCAAGCATCACCAATGGTAGCCTTTCCTTGCAACGTACCGATAAGGACTTTGACCGCTTTAACTTCAACTACGACAAGGTACAGTTGCCTTATTATAACGATGTAGGCACGAAGAACTATACAGGAAACAAGGTGGTAACCGGTTGGAAGATAACAGCCATTACTGCTGTTGATGGTGACCCATACACTTCAGCAAACTATCCTACCTCTGGTATCAAGGACTTCCCCGATCACAACTATGCAGACCGTAAGAGTTCAAACAAAGACCTTTACAGCGTCAGTAAGCGTGTATTCTCTCAGGGAGCTTACTTTGATGTGCCTTACGGTGTGACTTCTATTACTATCGAACCTTACTGGGGTAATGCAGTTTACGTGGCTGATGAATATCTTGATGTGGTTTATAACACTGGTTATACTGCTCAGAAAGTGAGTCAGTTAGGTCAACAGTTCCCGACAGGAAAGATTACCATCAACGGCAGCGAACAGGATGTTTATACTTCCATCAGTGCTGCTATTGATGGTAAAAGTTCCTCGTCGGTCTATGACCTTGCCGTCGTACTGGTGGGCAACTTGCACCAAGGTGATGTACCATCCAAAGAATCCAAGGCTTTCACCATCATGTCAGTGGATTTGAATCATGACAACGAACCGGACTACAGCATGATCTACCACCATGATAACCGTCAACAGGTTTGCCCCATCCGCTTCGACTTCCTGAATATACCAGGTACTGCCCAGGCGCAGAAGCCTAATGGAGCAGAACTCTTGAAGAATTTCACCATTTTCCTAATGAAAGGATGGTTCGAGACGACGAACACTTGTATTGTATATTCCAACCAGGTAGAATACGAGAACAAACAAAATAATACCACCAAGGTTGATGCCCCCCTGATTCTGCTTGGCGGCGACTTTGAACAGTTTGTATCTACACGTGCAGAAGCTGTTGCTGGTAAAACCTACTATATCCATGTAGGCAGTAATGTCAAGATTGATAACTTCGGTTTGGGCACTCATGGTGACGGTAATAAAGGAACCCCCCACATACCAGTGTCAGTAACCGGTGGTGAATTCAAGGGATTCTATTTGACTGGTACATATAACCCTAATGCAGCTGAAATGACCGACAATGCGGAGTGCTACATCAGCGGTGGACACTTTGTGGAAGCAGCCGGCGCCTGTCAGGAACCCATCAATGGCAACGTACACTGGCAAATCTATAATGCAGATATCGATGCTTTCTATGGTGGCGGCATCAACGATGCCCGCCCTATTAAGGGTACCATTACCACCGATATCTATAATAGTCATGTAACCCTTTTCTGCGGTGGCCCGAAGTTTGGTAACATGACTGCAGGTAAGGCTGTGACCACTAATGCTGAGGGATGCGTCTTCGACGAGTATTTCGGTGCCGGTTATGGCGGTCTGTCCTATTCCAGACAGAAGTATATCGACGAAAGCGGATTTAAATTTGGGTCAAATCCCTATACCACCGATAAAGAACTATATTTTGATGGACAAAAAACGAATGCGAGCAACAGCCATCCAGACTATGGTAAGAAAGGACCTGGCGTAGCCATCGACTTTGACTATGAGTTCTTTGTATGGTCAACAGGAAAGACGGGTGCCCGTATGTATGTGAAGTTTGCATCTTTCTCGCTGGCACAGTGCGACAATGTTTTCTCAAATCTTAAGGGATGTACCGTTAACCATAACTTCTATGGTGGCGGCAGCTTGGGCAAGGTCGTGGGTAAGGCGACTTCGGTTCTTGATGGTTGTACTGTTCACGGCAATGTGTTTGGCGGTGGCTATTCAGGCACACTGCCAACGTTAGAGGTAAGAGATGCCGGTTTTACCCAGATTCCAAAATTTAACAGTAACTCAGGTATATTTGAGCCTGGTGTATTTTCAGGAACGACCACCTATACCTGGAAGAATGCCGAAGAAGCTGGTGTTACACTCACCAACGGTGGTGAAGGTAGTGACAAGACAAATCATTACATCTACACGAATCAAAACCTGACCGTATTGGGACAGGTAGGCGAAACCGACCTGACCATCAAGGGAAATACCTCTGTTACAGGAAATGTCTTTGGAGGTGGCGACGAGTCTGCCATTACCGCCAGTGCTACGGCAACGGGTAATACCAAGGTGACGATAGAAGAAAACGACACGCATGAGACTCCGACCGTTAACAATGTCTATGGTGGTGGTAATACTGCTGATGTAGATGGTAACACCGAGGTACACATGATGAATGGTACCGTGAGCCACGATATCTATGGTGGTGGTCGTGGTGAGACAACAATAGTTGGCGGTGACGTCAAGGTGAACATCGGCGGAAAGACCGGTGAGGCTCCCAGCATCACCTACTCTGGTACCGGCCTCGTGGAAGGTTACGTCTATGGCGGTTCGGCACTTGGTGCTGTAAATACGACAGACGGCAAGACCACAACGGTCAACGTCTATGGCGGTACTGTGAATGGTAGCGTCTTTGGTGGCGGTCTGGGACAAGAGGGAGTTGCCGAAGTAGCTGAATCAGGAACACCTGGTGATCCTGGCTATATCGCTCCTCAGGCAGCCATACCAGAAATCGTAGCCCTGAGCCAGGGTAACGTTTTAGTAAATGTTGAAGGCGGTACAGTAAAGACTGCCGTCTATGGCGGTAGTAACGTCAACGGTGTGTTAGAGAAGGATGCCACGGTGAAGCTGATTGGTGGAACAATAGGCAGCGACTGGGGTGAGACACCTCCTAATCCTTTACCTGATGTTGTCTTTGGCGGTGGTAAGGGTGCACCTACACTGGTAAATGGCAATGTGACTGTGAACGTTGGAGAAGAAGGACAGAATGTAGCTACTGGTGCAACCATCTATGGTCATGTCTATGGCGGTGGTGCATTAGGTAATATCAATGCAAGCAAGCCGGAGAGCGTTGTTATTTTCGATGCTACCAAGAAGACACTCGTCAACTTGTATGCCGGTACTATCAATGGCTATGCCTACGGTGGTGGCTTAGGTGACTTAGCAAGTTTAGGTGAAGGTCATGCTGATACTCCAGCATACGTCGGTGGTGATGTAACAGTAACCCTCGACGGAGCAAAGGTACAGCAAGTCTTTGGTGCTAACAATATCAATGGTACTCCAAAGGGGCATGTCTTGGTACATGTGAAGCGGACGGTGGATAGTGCGAAAGATGATTCCAAGACGCGTGAGCAAAGAACAACCTACGACGTACAAGCTGTCTATGGTGGTGGTAACATGGCTGACTATGTGCCTACGGATACCGAAAATGGTTATGCCGAAGTGCTGATTGAAGGCTGTCAGAAGACGAGCATCAATTATGTCTATGGCGGTGGTAACGCTGCTGCCGTTCCCGCAACAGATGTCACCGTAAAGGGTACTTACATTATCAACACACTGTATGGTGGTGGTAATGGTGCAGACCCAGACAAACCAGGGGCAGATGTGGGTATCTACAAGGACGGTGAGACACCTACCAACTATGGTACAGGTAAGGCTGTAACCAAGCTTCTTGGTGGTTATATCAATACTGTCTATGGTGGTAGTAACACCAAGGGTGATGTCCGTGGCGGTACAGATGTCCGCACGAAGAAGCAAGGTCAAGTCATTACTGGCGACTGCTGTACAGAACTGAATGTCGGTAATATCTACGGTGCAGGTAGTCATGCTGACGTTGCGGGTGATGTTAATATCATTCTGGAGTGTATGCCAGAAGATTATGTGGCTGCTGTTTATGGCGGTGCTGAGGAAGCCGTCATTGAAGGTAATGTCACACTGACCGTGACCAGCGGTAAGTTCGGTCGCGTGTTCGGTGGTAACAACAAGGGTGGTAGTATTCAAGGTTCTATTACGGTTGTTGCCAAAGAAGAAGGATGTAAGCCTTTGGAAATAGGTGAACTCTATGGTGGTGGTAATGAAGCCCCTTACTCTCACTTCGGATGTACAAAAGATGGTAATACTTGGACACCAAAAACTACGGGTACAGACTATACCGAAGGAAAAGATCATGCCATTGAGGTGATAGTTGAATCATGTACTTCTATCGGTAAGGTTTTCGGTGGTGGTAATGAGGCTACAGTTATTGGTAATACACATGTAGATATTAATTTGTTCCGAGGCTTGGTCGATGGTAATCCTGATTTCCGTCCTCTTGGAAAAATTGGACAGGTTTTCGGTGGTGGTAATTTGGCCAAAGTAATAGGTAACACTACAGTAGATATTGGTACAGACGGGGAATATGTCAATCCTGAAACAAGTACCGTAGATGAAGGACAGAAGAAAGGTGTCAAGATTGAAAGTGGTGATAACTATCTCAAGCCTTTAGTTGATGAAAGACAAACAATCACGGCAGGTATCTATGGCGGTGGTAATGATGCGGATGTAGAAGGTAATACAACTGTAAATATAGGTACAGCTCAACAAACGTTGGGTATCAATATCGCCGGTAACATCTTTGGCGGCGGCTTGGGTAAGGACACTCATGTTACTGGTAATGTAACCGTCAACATCGGTGCTGATACCGGTGTGGCTCCTGCTCACAATTACGTTGGTTATGCTCAAATCACGGGTGACGTCTATGGCGGTAGTGCTAAGGGTACTGTCAATTCAGCTGACAACAGCAATGTCAATACTTATACATATCCAAATCCGGAGAATTCAGAGGAAAATCTTACTGCTAATTGTTACACTAACGTTAACTTCTATGGTGGTACCATTACTGGTAATATTCATGGAGGTGGCTTGGGTGAAGACAACGAAGGAACAGAGAATGATCATGCTGCTGACGTCTATGGTCCTGTGACCGTGACGATGGAAAAAGGTACTACTACCAATACTGTTGTTGAAAACGTGTTTGGCTGTAACAATGTACTGGGTACTCCAAAGAATTCGGTAATAGTCAATATCAATGGAGGTACTGTTAACCATAGCGTCTATGGCGGTGGTAAGGATGCTGCCTATACACCAACAGAAAGCACTTCCAATTATCCTGCCGTGAACATCATCAATGGTACCATCATGGAGAATGTCTTTGGTGGTGGTCTCGGAACGACAGCAACGGTTACAGGTAACCCGCACGTCACGATAGGTGACAATGTTGAAGGTCATACAGCTGCTATTAAGTGGTCTGTTTATGGTGGTGGTTCGTTGGCAACAGTAGATGGCAGTACGCACATTGTTGTGAACAGCGGTACTATCGGAACTCCTAAGGATGGTGAGACTGTCTATGGCGGTGCTAAGTATGGTAACATCTATGGCGGTGGATTTGGTAGCAGTGATAATGTCAGAATCGGTCTTGTCAAGGGTAACACGAATGTTACCGTCAATGGCGGTAACGTACTCCATAATATCTATGGTGGTGGTGCCTACGGCTCTGTAGGTACTTACACGTATGCCAGCGAGGAAGCCAATGCAGCTATCAGTAGTCTTGCTACAGCAAACACCGGTAAGGCTACTATCCGTATCGTTGGTGGTACTATCGGTACCGACGGACATGAGAATGGTATGATCTTCGGTGCCTCACGAGGCGATATCGCAGCCCCTGGTGATATCCAAGACAACATGGCTTGGGTATATGATACGGAGGTTGTCATCGGTACAAGCGGTGAGGGACATGGCGTAGATGCTCCGGAACCACAAATTAAGGGATCCGTCTATGGTAGTGGTGAGAATGGACATACCTATAACAAAGCCTCAGTAACTATCCATAGCGGTATGGTTGGTATCACAGACACCAGCATTGATGGCGGTGCAGCTTATGCTTATCGTGGTAACGTCTATGGTGGTGGTTGCGGTACGGATAAGTATTGGATTGATGACAATAGTAACACAACAAAAGATCCCGGTGAAGAGCATTATAATGCAACAGCCGGTATCGTTGGCGGAAATGCTACGGTGACTATCGATGGCGGTCACGTAGTTCGCAACGTTTATGGTGCCGGTGCTATGGGTTCCGTAACAGGTAAGGCTACTGTTAACATCAGTGGAAAGTCTATTATCGGTGCAGACGGCAGCGGTGGAGGTTATATCTATACTGCTGCCCGAGGCAATGATGATATGGAAAATGACTGTGCTACTGTAGGTAGTACAGAATTGAACATCAGCGGTGGTACTATCTGGGGTAGTGCCTTCGGTGGCGGTCAGTTAGGTACCGTCAAGGGTAGTGTCGCTGTCAACGTCAGCGGTGGTGTCGTCAAGAACGACGTCTATGGTGGCGGCGCACTGGCAAATACAAACACGGATAACTTGAATGGTGATGGCAGCATTCAATATGTTGCGCTGACTGTAAAGGCAGAACCTACTGCTGAAGAATTGGCAGCAGGTGTTTTAAAGACAGATGTTACTCCTGTTGCGGGATACTTTACGGAATCTGCTGGCACCTATACCCGTATTACAAATCCGGATGCCAAGGCCAATGGTAGCACAAATTACTATAAGAAGGCTGTCAGTGGCGCTTGGGCAGACGGTAAGACGTCGGCCAGCAATACGACGACTGTTAGTCTGACAGGAGGACTTATCGGTAACGCATACGGTGGCGGTTTGGGTAACTCCACGACAATGGCCAACGTGTATGGTGATGTCACCGTAACTGTGAATGAAGGTGTCACAGATCCTGCAAAAGGCATTGTGTTCAATCAACAAACAGAGCATGTTGTTATTAGTGGAACAGACTATCCTACACCTGTAATGGGACGTGTCTTCGGTTGTAACAACTATAATGGAACGCCT